>OLGZ01000044.1_pt1 | contig 122270 bp, 120 predicted proteins | sample 1605981 | NCBI WGS metagenome assembly OLGZ01 (sample SAMN03283291) | human gut metagenome | biome: human-associated habitat; material: feces | host: Homo sapiens | place: Peru | collected 2012
ATGCGGTATCTAACTGATTAACAAATATACAAAGAGACTGTGGTTGTAGCCTTTCTGAAACCATCAAGTGGTAGGAGGAAAAAACAATCCACAGCATCTTATATATCATAGTCGAACCTACAGAAGAGGTAAAGACGAGTTTATCAAGTTTTACATAAAATTACATTACCGGTAAGCATACGATGAGCAGATGTTTTTTATTGCCTTTCGAGTATAGATACGTTAAAATATACTTATTAAGCATGATGAATTTGGGAGGTGTTTTTCGTGGAAATTAGAGTTCTTCGATATTTTCTGACTGTAGTAAGGGAAGAAAGTATCACAAAAGCCTCAGAAGTTTTACATATCACGCAGCCGACACTTTCACGTCAGCTTGCACAGATGGAGGAGGATATTGGTGTAAAGCTGTTTGATAGAGGGACACGGAAAATCAAATTGACAAATGAAGGAATCCTTCTTCGTCGTCGTGCGGAAGAAATTTTGCAGCTTGTAGATAAGACAGAAAAAGAATTAGTGGAGCAAGAGGAACAGGTGGAAGGTATAATTTCCATTGGGTGTGGAGAGATTGCTGCTGTACAACTTCTTCCTAAAATAATTGAGTCCTTTCGTCAGAAATATCCCCGTGTTACTTTTGACATTTTTACAGCCACAGCAGATTTGGTAAAGGAACAAATGGATAAGGGACTACTGGATATTGGTTTGCTTCTTGAGCCGGTTGATATGGAAAAATATGAATTTATTCGCTTGAATATAAGAGAAAAATGGGTGGTTCTGATGAAATCGGATGATCCACTCTCCAAGAAAGAAACGGTAAGCGCGAAAGATTTGTCTGTACTGCCTTTGATTCTTCCAAGGCGTATGAATGTGCAGAGTGAGTTGGCAAGTTGGTTTGGCAACTACTATGAGAAACTGGATATTGTTTTTACCAGCAATTTAAGTACGAACAGCGCAATTATGGTGAATGGAGGCTTGGCATATTCATTGGTGATTGAAGGGTCTGTACCCTTCTGGGATCAATCAAAGGTTACGCTCAGACCGCTTGATCCGCCACTTACAGCAACAAGTGTATTGGCATGGAAACGTGGTCAGCCGTTTAGCTTAGCAACCACAAAATTCATCAGACACATTCAATGCTTTTTAGGCATTGATAAGACATAAAAACTAAGCATTTGATATAATATGAGCGAAAAATTATAATGTAGGTGTAGAGATGAAGCAAGTAGCTTCAATTTCTATACCTACATTTTTTATTGGGGAGGGAGCACCATTTCATGAAACCGGATTAGGATTCCCTTACAAACGCCGGATTAAGCAAAGAAGAAATCGCAAAAATCTCCGGGGGTGAAGATCAAGAAACGCAGATAAGGATGTTGCGAAAATATCGGTACAAATTGCTTGATGAGGTACATGAAAAGCAGCAGTCACTTGATGCAATCGATTATATGATCTGTAAAATAAAAAAATAACAATAAGAGGAAGTGTAAAATTAAATGGGAGTAATAATGAAAACTTTATTATCGCATCGGTCTATCCGAAAGTATCAGAACAGACCAATAGAGAAGGAAATACTGGATGAAATCTTAAAGGCAGTGCAGGCAGCCCCGAACTGGGTAAATCTCCAACACATATCCGTTATTGTCGTACAGGAGCAGCAACGACGGAAAAAATTTGCGGAGTTGTGCGGCGGTCAGAAACATATTGCGCAGGCTCCTGTTTTTCTGGTGTTCTGTGCAGACTTTTACCGCACTTGGCTGGCTTGTAAGGAAAACGGTCAGGAGTTTGATTCCGTTGTAAGCCAGATCGACAACCTGATTGTTGGGGCAAACGAGGTAGGAATTGCTCTGGGAACTGCGGTGGTTGCCGCCGAATCATTTGGTCTGGGCATCATACCGATTGGGGACATCCGGCTTCATGCTTTCGAGGCGGTACGGGAACTGAATCTGCCCAAATATGTTGTGCCTATGCTTGGCTTATGTGTGGGGTATCCGGCGGAAGAACCTGGGCAGAAGCCCCGTCTGCCGAAGGAAGCGGTCTGCTTTGAGGAAAAATATAATTCCGACCTAATTGGACTGCTGAAGCAGTATGACGAGCAGTACGCCGTATATCTGCGGGAACGCTCCTGGAATAGCAGGGTTGGAGACTGGACGGGAATGGCTGCCGATTTTTACCGACCTCCTTACTGTCATTACCCGGAGGTACCGGAAATGCTGGTACAGCAAGGATTTTTGTCACAAAGATAAAGAGGCTGCGATTTAATGAGGAGGTTACATATGAAAGAAATTTTATCTATTCTGCTTATTTTTTCTCTGCTTTTTATGCTGACTGCTTGCAGCAGTAGCGCAGATCCATCGCAGGAGAGCAGTGGACAAACCACAAGTCCATCTTCTCAGCAAGATAGCGTTTCAGTGTCTAATGCAGTTTTAGAATCTGAAAGCACAGAAAGCGAACAATCGGCTAATAACACTTTAATCGTCTATTTTTCACGCTGGGGCAATACAGAATATCCCTCTGATGTGGATGCCACAACTTCGGCAAGTATTGTAGTGGATAATAATTTCCGTTATGGTACAACAGAGTATGTCGCTAATATGATAGCGGAGAATGTGGGCGGAGATCTGCACCGGATTGAAACGGTTACTCCTTATACGGCAGATTTTGATGAATTGCGGGATGTAAACCATGATGAAATGAGTAGTAATTATTTGCCGGAGCTTAAAGAAAGCAATCTGGATATTTCCGCTTACGATACGGTATTTATTGGCTATCCCGTATGGGCAACAGATGTTCCGCAGGCAGTTCTATCTTTTTTGAAGGAGTATGATTTAAGTGGGAAAACAGTTATCCCATTTTGTACCCATGATGGCTATGGTGCAGGTAACAGTTATCAGACTATTGCAGAAGCAAGCCATGCAGCAGTTTCGTTAGAGGGTATTGCGATTGAAGCAAAAGATGTTCCAAACGCACAGGATATCGTCTCATCATGGCTTGCAGATATAGGAATATCTAAATCTAAAGTACAAACAGGAACTCCTATAAAGATTACGGTTGGCGAAGTTAGTTTAGATGGAATTCTATACGATACAGAACTGGCAGAAGAAATCAAAACATATTTTCCGTTGACAATTTCCATGGTGGGTTACGGTGACAGAGAATACTATGGAGGGGTTGAGTTCTATCCAGAACATTTGGAAGGCGGTCAGAAGAATTTTGAGAATGGTGATATTACCTATTGCGAGGCCCATCACAACATGGCTATCTTCTATGCACAGACAGATAATCCGGTACTTTCTGTGGATGTCATTCCGATTGGCAGAGTGACTTCGGACTTATCTGTTTTTGAAAACCTTGACAGCCGGGAGGAAGTCATCTTCTCGCTGGCAGAATAAGAAAATCATAAAATTGGAGGATAAAAACAATGAAGAAATTTGCAGCTTTTTTACTTACTGTCATGATGGTCGTATCTCTTGCGGCCTGTGCCGGAAACAGTGAACCGACTGAAATAAATTCACCTGATGTGCATAGCAGTGTGTCAGAGGAAACATCCGTATCGGAAAGCAGTACAGCAGAATTTGAGCCCGAAAGTGAAGCTACGCAGCTCGATGATACGGAAGAAACAGAACCTGCACCTGAGACGGATACTGAGTCCGAAGGGACAAAGGTACTGGTAGTATATTTTTCCGCCACCAATACAACGGAAGGCGTGGCAGAGCATATCGCAAATGGTCTGAACGCAGACATTTACGAAATCGTTCCTGAAGATCCTTATACAGATGCAGACCTTAACTACAATGACAACAACAGCCGTACTACGATTGAAATGAACGATTCCAATGCCCGTCCCGCAATTTCCGGTTCTGTTGAGAACATGGAGCAGTATGACATCATATTCGTTGGCTATCCCATCTGGTGGGGAGAGGCACCGAGAATCGTCAGCACTTTCATGGAAAGCTATGACTTTTCCGGCAAGACCATTGTTCCTTTCTGCACTTCCGGTGGCAGTGGCATTGGTTCCAGTGCGTCCAATCTGGAGCGTCTCACCAGCGGAGCCGCTTGGCTTGATGGACGGCGGCTAAATGGCAGCGATTCTCAGGATACCGTTATGGAATGGGTAAACAGCCTTGATCTGAACCTGGCAGAATAACCCGATAAAGAAGATTTCAAGGAGATGATTACATGAAAAAAATAACCGCACTTATATTTTCTGTTGTACTAGTGTTTTCTCTGGTAGCCTGCTCTAATACACAGCAGAACGATGCTCCAGATTCTGTGTCCGCCGAAGAACCCTCTCTGGTGGCAGAATCCACTCCCGCAGAAGGCACAGAAACGGAAGGTAGCAATATTCTGATTGCTTATTTTACCTACGGCGAAAATGCGGAGCTTCCCGATGACGTGGACGCTTCTGCATCAGCCAGTATTCAAATCTTTAACGGTGAAGTCACAGGCAATACCGGTGTGATGGCCCGTATGATTGCAGAAGCTTCCGGCGGAGAGTTGTTTTCTATCCGAACAGTAGAACCTTATCCCAATAACTACAATGATACCGTTGATGCTGGACAGACTGAAAAGAACAATGGCATTCATCCGGAACTGGCTACGCATATCGAAAATCTGGATCAGTACGATACGATTTTTGTTGGCTTCCCAAACTGGTGGTATGGTATGCCTATAGTAATGTATAGCTTTTTTGACGAGTATGACTTCAGTGGGAAAACAGTGATCCCCTTCTGCACTTCCGGTGGCAGTGCATTCTCGGATGCGATTGATGAAATTAAAAATATGGAGCCGGATGCAACCATTCTTGACGGACTTCATATTGGCAGTTCCAGTGTAACCGATGCGGAAAGCAGAGTGAGCGAATGGGTGCAGGGACTCGGTTTATCTAAATGATACGAAAGGACAAATGACTCATGAAACTAAAAATAAAGATGGGAATTGATTTACTGATGACAGCGCTGTTACTTTGTCTGATGGCTTATCAAGTCATCGGACAGAAGCTTCATGAGTGGTTTGGTGCCGGGATGCTGATACTGTTCATCGTGCATAACATTCTCAATATTCGGTGGTATGGCAATCTGTTCAAAGGAAAATACAAGTTGCTGCGCATTGTACAGACAATTGTTAATGTCAGTGTACTCATTTCCATGCTCTGCCTCGGATATAGCGGAATCGTTATGTCCCGTTATGTGTTTGCGGCGCTTCCCATTCACGGGCCGATGGCAACTGCAAGAAGTATGCACATGGCAGCCTCCTATTGGGGATTTGTACTGATGAGCATCCATTTGGGAATGCATTGGGGAATGATCGTGGGAATGTTCCGCAGGCTTTTGAAAGGCAGGAAATTGCCGAATGTATCCGTATGGGGATTGCGGCTGGCATCTATTGTGATCGCCGGATACGGACTGGTCTGCTTTATCCAAAAGGACATCGCTTCTTATATGTTCCTGAAAAACCAGTTTGTGTTCTTTGATTTTGAACAAAGTGCTTTATCTGTGTTCATCGAGTATATTGCCATGATGGGCTTTTGGATTTTTGCCAGCTTCTATATGGTCAGAGGAATCGGAAAGATTTCCGCCTTATCCAAAAGAAAGGAGATAACCCATGAAGAAAATTAGCATTTTTTTAGTGGCAGTAGTGATGCTTTTGATGTTGTGTTCATGCGGCAACGAAGCCACGGAGCCAGATATGATTTTTTCAACAGGTAACAGTTTAGAAGAAACAGATACCACAGGCGAAACGGAAATGAATAAAATGGAGAACAATTTACCTGAAAATTTTGTATTGATTTCGGGAGGTACATTCCAAATGGGCAGCCCGGAAGATGAAGTATGGCGCTCAGAAGATGAAACCCAGCATATGGTAACGGTCAGTGATTTCTATATGAGCATTTATGAACTGACACAGGCAGAATACCAAGAAATGATGGGAGTAAATCCATCCAGCTTTTCTGGTGACGATTTGCCTGTAGAAAATATCTCCTGGCTGGACGCTGTTTACTACTGCAATACCAGAAGCGAGAAAGAAGGTTTAATGCCGGTATATGCGATTGACGGTCAAAGTGTGACATGGGATCGCAGCGCAAACGGCTATCGGCTTCCTACCGAAGCTGAATGGGAATATGCCTGCCGCGCAGGAACAACAACACCTTTCAATACCGAAACCTCTATTAGTGCTGAAGAATGTAATTACTACGGTCATTACCCTTATGAGATTGAAAATAACTATTTCTCACAGGGGAATCTTGATACTCAGACTGGAGAATATCGGCAGACTACGGTTTCCGTTGACAGCTTTTCTCCCAATCAGTGGGGACTCTACAATATGCACGGCAATGTCGGTGAATGGGTTTGGGATTACTATGGCACCTATGGAACTGGGGAACAGATTGATCCTACCGGTGCCGAAACGGGTACGCTGCGTGTATATCGCGGCGGAGGATGGAATGATTTTGCAAAAAATATGCGCAGCGCATATCGAGCAACTCTTGCCGAAGATAAAGGAAGCTTTAATATTGGAATCCGACTTGTACGAAACGCTGTAAGCGGTACCGGCAGTGTTGCCAGTACAGATACGCAAAGCACCTCTGCCTCTGATGGTAAGGTTTTGATTGCTTTCTTCTCATGGGGCGGCAACACCAAAGGGATTGCGGAAGAAATACAGTCGCAGACGGGTGCAGATTTGTTTGAGATTACGTTGGTAAATCCTTACTCAACAGATTATAACACCGTATTGGACGAGGCACAGCGGGATCAGAATGAGCAGGCTCGTCCAGAGCTTGCTAACCATATAGATAATATGGATGAGTACGATACGATTCTCCTGGGTTATCCTAACTGGTGGGCATCCATTCCTATGCCAATTGCATCTTTCTTGGAAGAATATGATTTTTCAGGAAAAACAATTATTCCATTCTGTTCTCATGGCGGCGGCCGGTTTGGACAGAGCCTGACAGCGATTACGAAGCTGGCACCTGACTCCACGATGGGGGAAGCATTGTCTGTTCATTACTCCGGTGGCAGCAGTTTGCCGGATGATATAACGGAATGGTTAGAAACCAATGGCATCTTGGAGTAAAGCATGAATGGATTGGTAAAGAGGCGAAAAATGGAACAGAAGGCAGAGGTGTTTTCCAATCAACATTTAAAAGAAATGATTGTCCCGCTGTTTTTCGAGCAGCTTTTGATTATGCTGGTGGGAATGGCGGATACGCTTGTAGTAAGCTATGCAGGAGAATCAGCCGTTTCAGGTGTATCGCTGGTAAATCAGTTTAACACGATTTTTATCTATCTGTTTACTGCATTGGCGTCCGGCGGAGCGGTTATAATCAGCCAGTACATTGGCAGGAATAAAAAGGATGCTGCAGGTGCTTCTGCCAGCCAGCTTTTGCTGTTCTCCACTGGCTTTTCCATGATTGTAGCGGGGATTGTGCTGGCCGGGAACGAGTGGATACTGCACCTGATGTTTGGCAAAGTGGAAGAATCCGTTATGGAGGCCTGTGTAACATACCTTCGGATTTCCGCCTATTCCTATCCGGCCCTGGCGATTTACAACGCTGGCGCGGCAGTTTACCGCAGTCTTGGGAGAACAGATGTAACGATGTACCTGTCTGTTGCCAGCAACATCATCAATGTGATTGGAAATCTGATTGGCATATTTGTACTTCACGCAGGTGTAGCGGGCGTTGCGTATCCTTCTCTGGTTGCCAGGATATTTTCGGCTGTTGTGATTACGGCATTGTGCTTCCGAAGAAAAAACGGAGTGTTTTACCGGGGAAAATGGATTTTCAGATGGGACAGTGCCGCCATGAGACAGATTTTGAATATTGCTGTTCCCAATGGGCTGGAAAACGGGGTGTTCCAGTTGGTAAAGGTGGCACTCAGCAGTATCGTAGCCCTTTTCGGAACCTATCAGATTGCTGCAAATGGTGTTGCACAAAGTATCTGGTCGTTGGCTGCGCTGGCGGGAGTCGCTATGGGTCCCGTATTTATAACGGTCATTGGACAGTGTATGGGAAATGGAGATGCAGATGCTGCGGAGCATTATTTTAAGAGATTGACAAGAATCACATTGCTGATTTCATCGGCATGGAATCTTTTGATTTTTCTTCTGACTCCATTCTTTATGAAATTTTATGCTTTGCAGCCGGAGACCAAACGGCTTGTAATCTGGATGGTTTTAATCCATAACGTGTTTAATGCATCAGCATATCCATTTTCCGGTGCGCTTAGTAATGGGCTGCGTGCAGCGGGTGATGTGAAATTTACCATGTATGTTTCGGTTATATCTACAATAGCAGTGCGTCTGTTTTTATCATGGCTCTTGGGAATTGTTTTAAAAATGGGCGTGATCGGGATTGCTATTGCAATGGTTTGTGACTGGAGCATTCGGGCGGTCATTTTCTTCTGGAGGCAGAAGTCCGGAAAATGGAAAACATTTCAGGTGATATAGTATAGATTCATTTATAATAAGTTCAATAACATAATTTACGGAGAAAATTACTATGAGTAAGAAAATTTTGGTAGCCTATTTTTCAGCAAGCGGTGTGACTGCAAAGGCAGCGTGGAAACTTTCAGAAGCGGCAGGAGCTGATCTGTATGAAATTAAGCCAAAGGTGCCATACAGCAGTGCTGATCTGGACTGGACAAATAAAAAGAGCCGCAGCAGTGTGGAGATGAACGATCCGATATTCCGTCCTGAAATTGCCGGGAAACTGGAAGGTATGGATCAGTATGATCTGGTGTTTGTCGGATTTCCTATCTGGTGGTATGTTGCACCGACGATTATTAACACTTTTTTGGAAAGTTATGATTTCTCAGGCAAAACCATCGTTCCTTTTGCTACTTCTGGCGGCAGCGGCATGGGAAACACAAATGAAAAACTTGCACCGAGCTGTTCTGGCGCTATCCTGATGAAAGGAAAAATGCTGAATGGCTTGTTGTCTCAGGAAGAATTGAAAGTATGGGTAAAAAGTCTGTGAGTTGGATGTGGGCATTGTAACAAACGCTGCCCGTTCCATGTGGATCAGGTTACAAGGATGCAAGAGATTTCAGGCTATTTTAATTCTTGAAGGGAGAATCAATCATGACAGAAAAAGGATTTAAACAGATATTCCCACTGGGTGAGAAAAATGATGCGTATGCACAATATTTTGTTGGACAGAGTTACCTGTCCATGCTGACAACGGAAAGAGTTGGAATTGCAAATGTAACCTTTGAGCCAGGATGCCGGAATAACTGGCATATTCATCACAAAGGCGGACAGATTTTGCTCTGCACTGCCGGACGTGGATATTATCAGGAGTGGGGAAAAACGGCTCAGGAGATGAAACCCGGTGATGTCATCAATATTGCACCAGAAGTGAAGCATTGGCATGGCGCTGCTCCTGATAGCTGGTTTTCTCATTTGGCGGTAGAAGTTCCGGCAGAAGGAAGTTCCAATGAATGGATGGAGCCGGTGAAGGAAGAAGAATACAGTAAGCTTAAATAAGGAGACAGATCATGAAAAAGGTAACAGCGGGCAGAGATGCCCTGGGTGATTTTGCACCAAAATTTGCGGAACTGAATGATGACGTGCTGTTTGGAGAAGTGTGGTCACGAGAAGATAAGCTGCCTGCAAGAGACAGAAGCATTGTCACAGTAACAGCACTTATGGCAAGCGGTGTTCTGGACAGTTCTCTTGCCTTTCATATAGGAGAGGCAAAAAAGAACGGTGTTACAAAAGAAGAAATGGCAGAAATTTTGACACACGCTGCCTTTTATGCTGGCTGGCCGAAAGCATGGGCAGCATTCCGCATGGCGAAAGAAATCTATCAGGACTAAGGAGGAAAAACATTATGTTAGGAAATTTTTCGTATTCAAATCCGACAAAACTTTACTTTGGAGAGGATTCTCTTTGTTTTTTGAACGAGGAGCTTCCAAAATATGGAAAAACCGTTCAGTTGATTTATGGCGGCGGTTCTATCAAGAAAAATGGTATTTACAGTCAGGTTATGAGATTACTGAAAGATAACGGAAAGGTAGTCGTTGAGGATGGAGGTGTGATGCCAAATCCCACAATAGAAAAATTAAGGGAGGGTGTTCGGATTGCCAGAGAGAATCAGGTGGACTTTCTGCTGGCTGTAGGCGGCGGCTCTTGCTGCGACTATGCAAAAGCGGTTTCCGTGTCTGTTCACTGTGATGAAGATCCGTGGGAGAAATATTATATCCGCTTTGAGGAGCCGGATTGTGAGATTGTCCCTGTTGGCTGTGTATTGACTATGGTGGGAACCGGAAGCGAAATGAATGGAGGTGCGGTAATTACGAATCATGATCAAAAGATGAAAATTGGTCATGTGTTTGGAGATGCTGTGATGCCGAAGTTTGCAATCCTGAATCCGAAATTCACTTTCACATTGCCGAAAGAGCAGATGGTGGCCGGCATTTATGATATCTTCAATCATATCTGTGAGCAGTATTTCTCTGGGGAGGACGACAATACCAGCGATTATATCAGCGAGGCACTGATGAAATCGGTAATTCACAGTTCGAGAATTGCCATTCAGAATCCAGAGGACTATGAGGCAAGGTCGAATATCATGTGGGCTGCAACCTGGGCGCTGAATACGCTTGTTTCCAGAGGAAAAAGTACCGACTGGATGGTTCATATGCTTGGTCAGGCAGTAGGAGCATATACGGATGCAACTCACGGAATGACGCTTTCTGCGGTGTCACTTCCTTACTATCAGTATATTATGCCTTATGGTCTTAGCAAGTTTTGCCGTTTTGCTGTGAATGTGTGGGAGGTCGATTCTGCTGGAAAAGCTGATGAACAGGTTGCCAGAGAAGGGCTTTCCTGTATGGAAGTTTGGATGAAAGAACTGGGACTTACAATGAATCTCCATGAGTTGGGAGCAACAGAAGAAATGTTGCAGGGTATCGCAAACGGAACACTTATCATGGAGGGTGGATATAAGGTGCTGAATCATGATGAGGTATTGGAGATTTTGAAGAACAGTTTGTAAGCATTCAAGTAGGAGCTTTTAGAACGATAATATAATAGAGAAAGACAAGTGCTGTGAAAGAAATTTTTCTTTGATGGTACTTGTCTTTTTTTAATTCATCACTTGACATTGTGGCAAAGATTGGCTATGAAGTGTAAACTTGAAGATATTGTTGATGTAACAATGGGTCAATAACCCAAGTCTGAATACTATAACACAGAAGGAAAAGGTTATCCGTTCTTGCAGGGAAACAGAACCTTTGGATTTATGTCATCTTTGAAGGCACACTGCTTAATATGATAAATGAAGCAATTGCATATTTGGATACGCAAGTAAAAGAAAAAACATATCTTGGACCGGACGGAACATTTGTTACAGATGAGGAATATCCTAAGTTTGTCAGACATGAATTGATTGTAAATGCTGTTACTCATCGTGCTTACAGTATTACTGGTACGGACATTCAGATAAAAATGTTTGATGACCATGCATAGTATTGCTGCCGGGAAAGGATAAATTTGACAAAAATGATCCTAAAGATGCTATCCGTTGTGGTTTTGCCTTACGGAATCGGCTTACGCAGTTTATAACACCTTGGAATAATGACGATGATGAAGGTGCGGTTGCGAATAAGATAACTAGCGCAATAGAGGATTTATGTCGTCAGTTGGGGTATGTCAGAAGTCTTGATGAGAAGGTGATTGACACTGAAGAATCTTTGGTACATACACCTATAATAGGAATGCATGTTATGACTCAGATAAAGACAATATATGGAAAAGCGAGATTTTTACCATTATGTGTTGAATTAGATTACATTTCAGGGAAGGTATATGTTGAATGTGATGCATTTGATCAGACAAGAGTTCCATATCGTGAAGCTGCATTTGAATTGGCGAAGTCAAGTCTTGATAAAGATTTTGAAAAGAAATGTGAGGCTGCAACAAGGGGAATGTTTAAGCAGAAGATGATAATGTGGAAGAATGTGTATAAAAATAAGAATCTTTTGGTCCTAATTGAAGCAAATGGAAATACTAGAGCAATATGTAATGGTATTACAGATGGACAAATACAAAAATACTTATATCTGGAACAGTATTGTCCAAAAGAAATAGAGGTTGGCACGAAAGAAAGTAGTTATAAATTAAATATTAACGATACTGGTGTAAGATTTATACGTATTAGACGAAATGGAGAGGTTCCTGACTATTACACTGATATATCAAAAAAGGAAGGATATTCAGCATCGAGTGGAGTATTTAAGTATGGACAGGATTATTGGTCAGTAGCTGGCAGACCAAATGATAATGCGTATAAGCGCAGTTATAGAAATACGAAATACAATATGCCAAGTCAAAATTTCTCTGAGCGTGATATGATTGAAATATATCCGATACAGTTGCAGAAAAGTGATGATCCGGATGAATGGGTGAATTATACGGATTCTCTGCGCTTAGGAGCCATTCAATACGATGAGGCAACGATTATGCCTATTCCAATTCATATGGCAAGTAAACTGCAAGAGTATATGCTGGAAATGTAGAGCATTCATTATATAGTGTAAAATATGTCTATACTATTTGGAAAATAAATAGTTGAACTGGTAAAATACACTAAATTTTGGTATATTATTCATAGGGGCATCTGGTTGAGGGGTGTTGAAATTAACAATGTTTGTATTTACTTATTGTTCTGGGGATATTTTAGGATTATGACGAGTGACAACAAAATGACAATACATTTCATCGAAAATCTACGCTACAGGTAGAAACCAGACAAAACTCCATGATTTTTGCCGTAAATACCAACAAAAAACACCACATAACAACTTTACAAAGAGGAGCTTGAATAATGTACACAAGCCAAGAAATGCCGAATTTACAGCGTTTCTTGGCTCATTTTTGGTTGAGTGACAATCAAATGACAATAATTTTGTAAATTATTCTGTATGTTTTTCAATTTGTATGCGTGCCATTTCCTTTTGCATAAAAAAGTTTTATTTGTCGTAAATCATATATTAAATCATCGTATTTATTATAATCCCTGTATAGAATATCTTTTATAACTGGTGTTAACGAAAAGATAAGTGAAAAAATTAATAATACAAGAACTATAACTTGAGCTGCCATAGCAATCATCTCATTTGTGGTGGCAGCAGTGCCAATTTTTTGCGCAACAAAGGCGATTATAGGAATAATTATTGCACCTAAAGTTTTAAGGGATGTTTTTAAGGGAGCTATATAATCGCATTGGATTTGTGCAAGTTTTGCTTCTTCAATTAGCATATCAAGTGAGGCAGGATTTTGAATGTCTATTCTGTAGTTTTTTAATACAGTAATGGTCATATTCATTCTATTTTCGGAATAGGGGGCGTAATGTTGTTGAAGCATTACTTCAAGATTTCTTTTTGTAGAATCAATTATAAAAAAGACTATAAGTGATAGAACTCCTAATCCTATTGGAATATATGAAGCCCATGTTTGTCGAAAGATTAAAAGTATACCACTGGTAATGGCACTGGCGAAAAGAATGATTACGAAAATCTTGCGGTAAAGTGGTAGTTTGGTGAATGGAATTGTACTTTTGATATTTTTTAATCCAATTTTATAGCTGATAAATAAATCACAAAATCTCATATATATAACTTCCTTTTATTCGTAGTATATTGCAATAGGATGCACAATATTTAAAGAAGATTGTTGCCCAAAAAATGAAAGCATAATTTGGTTTAAATACATACCAACCTCAGCCAATGGTGATACACTTGAGTTTTCATCAGTATCGGTAGCGTTTTCTATTTTGTTTGTTATGTATCCAAGAACTTTTATTTTTCCGCCGAATTTAAAAGATGTCATATTAATGTTATCACGCATATATTTGTCATTTAGCACAACCATATTATCTGCAATACATAAAGTCCTTCGATATGGAACAAGTGTATAAAGCATATCGATTATATCTTTTATATCATCGTAACTTTTATCAGATTCAGCACACTTACTTTTGGAAAAGTTAGTATAATTTTGCTTTATTTCATTGGAATTAGCACCTTTTTGATTTAACTCAATATCTTGTTGTATTTTAAGTAATGCTTGGATTTTATCACGTTCGTTCTTTTTTAAAAAGTCAAGAAATTTTTTGTCGCTAAAAATTTTTTTATAATAGTCCAAATCCATAATATAGAATTCGTCGCTGATTTCTATAAAATCTCCAATAGTATGATTTAATAAAAGATTATTTTGGTTCAAGTAATTCATAAGTTGATCAAAAGCATTGTCATGTAAAAGCTTGGTTTGCACATCGCTGATTAACTCGGTATTAGATGTATCTTTTAGATGTTGATATGTGAAATCAATTTTACCTTCAATACCTTTTCCAAAAACTTTTAAATCAGTATCGGCACCTATATTAGATGAATGTTCAGATTGTTTATCTAATGTTTGGCTCGATTGAGTTCCCGTTTCCTGTGTCTGAACTAATCCATCATATATTTGTGCGATATATGAGTTAAGAGTATCCGTATCTAAATATATAAAACGTCGCATATTAAACTGCCCCTTTCTTTTTAGGTTTGATTCTTATTTGCTTGATATGTTAATAGTTCGCTTTTAAATATTTGTAAATGATTTGTATTCCAGAAAAACCCCTCCTGACTTGAAGTGACACAGACATAATGATATACGAGCCAAAAGGTGACAACGTCAGTGATGGCGTTGCAGATGCTGCAGACAGAAATGCCGGACATTTATGAAAAAGTAAAATAACAGTACAACCGTATTTAGAGCATTCCTAAAAGATTATGGGTTTTATCACTATTCCATTATCTAACGCAAAAGACAGTCGTTCAACCTGTTTTATCCGACATATTTCGACAAAATATTCATGACTACAATGTGCAGAAAAGTTGGACATAACCATAAATCCAATCCCTCATCCCTTGAAAATCCCAACTCCGGATGATATCCTAAAAACAAAGAGATTCACCTGCGAGCTTTATGCCTGTGTGTGCTTGACACATCCCAAATATGCGCAAGAATATCACGGAAATGAGGAATGATAAATAATATGAAGAAATCCCACAAAACCCAAAGAACCCCAATAATAAAGCTCTGCATACTAACACTGACAGCAGCAGTAATAATAACAGCAGTTGCAATAACCGCATCCCTATCTGATTCCACCAGACATCCCGCAGAATCAGACACATGGTCTGCAACTGAGAACACTTATATTACAGAAGCTGCAACATCCGTGGCTGTAAGCGATGTGACGCATTCGGTTCCGCCAGGAAAATCCACGGCAGACACAGGCGTAACAACAGACACGATATCTCTTGGTGATATAGACAACAATGGAATGCAGGACGCAATAATTGCTGAAGGGGCAGCGGCAAAAGGACCGCTCTGGGAAGATGAATATAACCTTCGCTGGACACTTATGCTTAATGATGCTCCGGTCTACATTGGATATAACCGGCTGATGTGCAGCTTTAAGGCAGAATGTATTGATATTGATGATGACGGGGAAAACGAGATATTTATCATGGTCTCACCGCGTGTTAATTCTATGCCGTTAGAGGAGTATGTTGTCCTGAAAAAGGAAGCAGCCGGTGAAGGTGATGAATGGAAAGAACTTCAGAATACAAGCGCAGACGGAACGAACGCATTTCCGATTCGCGGATATGCAGGGAAGGAGAGTCCTGCAATAATTGATATTATTTGTGAGGGCTTTGATAATGTTGAAGTTATCAGGGCTGATACAACAAGACATTATCAGGAGATACTTGATAAATATAAAGATAATAAAGGCTTTGAATTGATGTATAAGTATGCGGATGCAGTACTGAATGGTGAAAAGTACAGTCCGGGTGAGCAGGTTGCACAGACAACTCCGTGGGGAATACACAAACTGCGTACAGATAATATTGACGGACATGCATGCATTGTTGCGACTCACGGTTTTGGCAGCATTGAGGGCGGCAGGTATGATGACTTCGGCAACATAGATATTTATTTTAACTATGATGCCGAAGGCAGGATACATGTTCTTAAGATGTCAATGCGGCCATATGATGGCGTTGACGTAGAATGACATAAGATAATATTTAGAAGTTGCTGCCATTCCAGCCCCAGTTGGAAACGGCCTGATATTTTACATATATATGGTCCGGTGCAATTCCGAGAACATCATTGAAAATGTCGCATATCTGGGCTGTAAGCTTTTCAAATGCAGAAGGATTCTCACTTCCGTATACGCTTACTTCAACCATTGCCATAGGTTCAGAGCTGCTTCCGCGGAAATACAGCCTGTATTCAGGCTCAAAGCCGAGCATCAGCCAGCTTTCGGATTTGCCGGGAATGGTCTGGATAGCCTTGCCGAGGCGTGATTTGATTTCGTTTTCCTGTTCAGCAGTGACGGGAGTACTTATTTTTGAATTGATAAATGGCATAAAATCCTCATTTCTGCACATACGTGCGTAGTTTTTATATTTATATATATTTATAAGCATACCATAACATTTATATAGTAATCCAGTGAAAAACGCCTGAGATATGAGTATTTAAAAGCAGAGCTTAAAAAGTACTGTGACTCTCACTGATTTTGTGACGTTCAACATAACCTGTAAGAATCAGTGTGAGTGCGCCGTCACCCGTTACATTGCAGGCAGTTCCGAAGCTGTCCTGAAGTGCAAAGATAGTGAGCATGAGTGCAGTTCCGACATCTGTGAAGCCAAGGACACCGGTTATAAGACCGAGTGATGCCATTACAGTGCCGCCCGGAACACCGGGAGCTCCGATTGCAAATATACCAAGCAGTACACAGAAAAGAATCATCGTTCCGGCTGACGGAATAGAGCCATACAGAATCTTTGATACAGTCATGCAGAAGAACACCTCTGTGAGAACCGAGCCGCAAAGATGTATGTTTGAGAATAAAGGTATTCCAAAAGAGACCATATCCTTACGAAGCGGTTCAGCCCTGCCTGCACACTGAAGAGCAACAGCCAGAGTGGCAGCGGATGACATTGTACCAATTGCTGTAAGGTATGCGGGGCCGTAGTGGCGTATTACGTCAAGCGGATTTTTCTTAGAATATATACCTGCAATTGTATAGAGAAGAGCCATCCAAATATAATGTCCTGCCAGTACAATAATTACAATCTTGATAAATACAGGAAGCTGTCTTGTAATTGACCCTTCATATGAAAGCCCGCAGAAAGTGAGTCCTATGAAAAACGGGAGAATAGGAATCATTATCTTTGAAACAATCTGAAGAACAATCTTCTGAAATTCCTCAAGAATATTAGTTATTAATTCTGCTTTTGTCCATGCAGCTCCGAGACCGATCATTACTGAGAATACGAGAGCACTCATTACGGGCATTATCTGAGGTATTGATAATTCAAATACGGCTTCCGGAAGCTCCTTTAAGCCGTCAACGATAGGCGTGATTGAAAGGTGCGGAATCAGAATATAGCCAGCACCTGTTGCAAAAAGTGCTGCACCCACGGATGATGCATATGCAATACATACAGCGATTATCAGGAGCTTTGAAGCATTTTTGCCCATCTGTGTAATAGACGGGGCGATAAATGCTATGATTATCAGTGGAATACAGAAGTTAATAATCTGATTCAGTATAAATTTTAACGTGACAACTATATTGAGTACTGATGCTGTGATTACGGATCCGTCTGTTGTGCCAAGAAGCTGACCGAGCAGGATGCCGGTAATAACGGCTGCTAGCAGCTTAACAGGCAGGCTTGTCATAAAAGAATTTTTCTTCATGTGATATCTCTCCATTTTAATGTGAATATTTTAGTGTAAATTGCTCTTACATCACCATTCGCATGATGCAAAGCGGCAGTTATTAGATTATAATATAGATATGCAAAAACCTCAAGGTGACAGTGATGACAATATATGTATTAAACGGAGGCAGTTATGACAGACACAGGAATATCAGGATCAGAAGCTAAGTTTACGATGGCAGAATCGGTAAGTATGATAATGGGAAACAGCATAGGAACGGGAATTATAGCTGTGCCGTATCTGGCAACTAAGAACAGTCTTCTGGATGTTGTATGGATGGTTCTGATTGCATATGCGGTAAATGTAATCCTTCACCTTATAATAGCAGAGCTGTCGCTTAATAACGGCGGCGTACAGCTGGTTAAGAGCTTTGAAGGAGAACTTTTTCACGGGAAGATGAAAAAGGTGTTCAGCTGGATAGTATTTGTGGTATACGGGCTTGCTATCATGACGGGAATAAGCGGCAATATAAATGGCGGCGCACAGATATTTGTAAACTGGTTCAATATGCCTTTGGAATTGGCACAGATACTGTATTATGTGATTGCAGGTGTGGTTGTGTTTATTGGAATGAAGGCTGTGGGAATAGCACAAAAATATGCAATTATGGTGCTTTTTGGAATAGTGGGAATAATGACGGCAGCAACCTTCATGCATCCGCTTAACAGTCTGTACAGGGCAGAATTTCACTGGAACAACCTGATAGCGCTTTACAGTATGGTCGTATTCGCAACATCAGCCAACCAGGCTGTAATACAGGTCGTGAAGGGGCTTGGTGGAGATGCGCCGCGCATAAGGAAATCCATATTCGTAGGATTTGCCCTGTCGTCACTTTTTGTACTTGTTGTGACGGCGACAGTACTGCTCGGAACAAAAGGAAGCCCGGATAAGGAGCTTGCTTATATGCAGCTTGGAGAAAGCATAGGGCCATGGGCTGTTGTGCTTGCGGGAATATTTTCATTATTTGCACTGCTTACAACATTCTGGTCCAATACACTTGCACTCAGGGATGTAGTGCATGAGCAGACCGGCATTGGCAACAGATTAAGCTGGGTTCTTGCAACGCTGCCATGTATTCTGTTTGCAATATTTGGTGTGAACAGTTTTATCATTCTTACAAGAATAATGAGCGGAGTAGTTGTCCTTGTAAGTATAATGCTTGTTATTACATACGGCAAATCACGCAGAAGGGCGGGAAGCAGTCCTATATGCGGTGTGATAGGAACAAAGCCGTTTCAGATACTTATGGTAATATCAACAATAATATCAGCAGTCGGAGCCTTGATTCCGCTCAGCTAGGTCAGCGGGGAATTAATGTTTTGTGCCTGTAGAATGGAGGATTAGTATGTTTTCATCTGAACAATTCAGACAGGATAATGAAGATACGTTCAGCCTTGAGATTCCTGCTGACAGGGATTACCGGATACTGCAGCTTACAGACCTGCATCTGGGATATGGAATATTCTCGGGCAGAAAAGACCGAATGGCACAGGATGCTGTGCGTACTATAATTAAAAGAGCACGCCCTGATCTGATTGTGCTTACGGGGGATTCCATATTTCCGTTTTTCCCAAAAAGCGGAACAATGAACAACCGCCGTGAGGCAGAGCGTTTCATTAAGTTCATGGACGGATTTGAAGTCCCGTATACTATGGTATTCGGCAATCATGACTGTGAGATGGGGGCGGTGTGCGGCAAGGATGAGCTTGCTGATATATTTATGAAGGGCAGATACTGCATTTTCTCCAAAGGAATTGCGGACATATCAGGAACTGGCAACTTCATCATTAATCTTACAGATGACTTTGGAAATGCCCGCATGCCGCTTGTTATGCTTGATTCCAACATGTATGGTGATGGATGGTTCTTCAGTGGCTTTGACTGCATACATGATGACCAGACAAAGTGGTGTATGGACAGACTGGATGAATTCAAGGCAGTTAATAAGAATATAAGAGCCATGGCTTTTTTTCATATGCCTCCACGCGAATTCAAGGAAGCTTACGAGAAGATGAAGCTTGGGGACAGGAGTGTTATATACTGCCATGGGAGCATCGGAGAAAAGGACGGGTATTTTGGAATATCCAACAGAGAAGGACATTTTTTTGAAGAGGCGGTAAAGAATGGCGTGATAAAATGGATGTTCTGCGGCCATGACCATCTTAATACGCTGTCACTGATATATAAGGGGATACAGCTTACGTACGGCATGTCGATTGACTGTCTGGGATATAGAGGTATAGACAGGCAGCATGTACAGAGAGGAGGAACGCTGATTACTTTGAAGTGTGATGGAACGGTTGATATAAATATGGTTCCGCTTACATCAGTGGTTTCAACACGTGTGCGTGGTAAAAAGTGATAAATTAAGGCGCAGATTAAGACTCAGATTGTGGATTAATATACAAAAATAAATTCTTTTGGTGTATAATGTAATTTGTATAATATTAATCGGACCGATGTATACCATTTTGTACACCGGCAGAATAAGAATAGGAGAGAAGAAATGAATTTAAGGGATCAGATAAGCCGCGGCGAGGCGGTGTTGTGGAATGGCAAGAAGTCAGTGAAAGTGTCGGTGCTGGAGGCAATATTTAATCCAATGCTTCCTTTTGCATTAATCTGGCTTGCATTTGATGCAGGATTTATAGGATTGTCAGCTTTTGGCGGAGGATTCGGTGACTCAATGGCATTTATACTGGTGCCGTTTTTCCTTTTGCATCTCATGCCTGTATGGCTTTATCTTGGAGGTGTGATAACTTCTGCAATGAAAGCTAAGAATACGGAATATCTGATTACTGATAAGGGAATATACATACAGACCGGCATAATATCAAAGAGAGTTGAGATGAAGCCATTTACGGATTTGTCACATGTTTCACTCAACCTTGGCGTGTTTGACAGAATATGCCATACAGGGGATGTCGTAAGTGAGTGCCATGGACATGCGGGCATGAATATAGCCAACATAGAAGAATATGAAAAAGTATTCCAGCTTGTCCGTGAACTTCAGGAGAATATCTATTCAGACACGATGTATCCGAATGACCTGCGTCCTGCAGAGAACCATGGATATAACACAAAGTATGTGAGAAATCAGTAAAATATCAGGTGCATAAATGGTAATCTTTAATGTTTAACTTAAAGCAAAGCAGTCAATCAGGGATGCCGAAAAGATTCTTCTTTGAAAATGCCCGTGATGCCTTTGGTGCAGGAATATCATAGCCTTCAATCTCAATACAATTAGCATCTTCATAACATATTGCCATAAGTTTGGCAATCATTTTGAACTTATCTTTCATGCCAAAGCTTCCGCCAACACAATATGGGGGGTATCACGGATTGTAAAATATAACTATGTTATATGATATCATAAAACAAATATTCTACCAATACGCAGGGCGCCTGCTTTATGATGACGTAACTGTTAAATATATGGTATAATGGGCGTAAGAAAGCCGCAGGCATCGAAGCCGGTGGGCTTTTGCCCAGGCATCATATAAAGAAAGGTTACAGTTATAACTATGTTATCAATGGACGCAAAATCAACCCTGAAACATTATTTTGGATATGATTCCTTCAGAGGCGGGCAGGAGGAAGTGGTGAATGCAATTCTTGAAGGCCGTGATGTGCTCGCAATAATGCCGACAGGAGCAGGCAAGTCCATTTGCTATCAGATTCCTGCGCTGATGCTTGATGGAATAACCATTGTTGTGTCACCACTGATATCGCTTATGCAGGATCAGGTTAAGGCACTGAATAAGGCGGGAGTTCATGCGGCATATATTAACTCTTCACTTACGGAGAGCCAGATATCCAAAGCGCTTTTCCTCGCTTCCCAGGGAACATATAAGATAATATATGTCGCGCCGGAGAGGCTTGGCGGATATGAGTTCAATGCATTTGCAAGGAGTGCTCATATATCAATGGTAACGATTGATGAGGCACACTGTATATCACAGTGGGGGCAGGATTTCAGGCCGGCATATCTTAAGATACTTGATTTTGTAAATGGATTGCCGAAGCGTCCTGTTGTCAGCGCATTTACAGCAACGGCGACAAAGGAAGTAAAGGATGACATTCTGTGCATACTTAATCTTAATGCTCCAAAAGTTGTCATAACAGGCTTTGACAGGCAGAATCTTTATTACAGAGTTGAACAGGTAAGGAAAAAGGATGCATTTATCGTTGATTATATAAAGGAACATCCGGACCAGAGCGGAATAATATACTGTGCTACAAGGAAGAATACGGATGCAGTATGTGAGCTTCTGAAGAGTGAAGGAATACGGGCTTCGGAATATCATGCCGGGCTTGGCACGGAGCAAAGAAAGAATAATCAGGATGATTTTATATATGACAGGGTTGATGTAATTGTTGCGACCAACGCATTCGGAATGGGTATAGACAAACCTGATGTGCGTTTTGTAATCCATTATAATATGCCGCAGAGTATGGAAAACTACTATCAGGAAGCAGGAAGAGCGGGAAGGGACGGAGAGCCTGCGGAGTGTATTCTTCTGTTTTCACCGCAGGATGTCGTAATAAACAGGATGCTTCTTGATAGTAAGGATTTCAGTGATACGGATATAGAAGACATTGAACTGATAAAGCAGCGTGATATGTACAGGCTGCGTATTATGGAGAATTACTGCCGGACAACGGAATGCCTGCGCAATTATATATTGCGGTATTTTGGGGAAAATACGGGTGAACCGTGCAATAATTGCGGAAACTGCAATCAGGCTTACACAGAGTATGATATGACGAATGAAGCAAGATGGGTTATCAACTGTATTGCCGAGACGCATGGACGGTACGGACTTACAATAGTTATCGGAACACTTATGGGGGCTGACCGTGCAAGACTCAGAGAGCTTGGAACAACTGGGTACAGGTCATATGGCGCGCTTAAGGATATGAGTGAGGCCGATATTAGGCTGCTCATAAGCCGGATGATACAGCTGGGATACATTTATCAGACACAGGAGCAGTACAGTGTACTGAGAATTGGGAATATAGAGTCTCTTCACAGCGAAGCTGCAAGAGTGGTCATAAGAAAGCATGAGAAGACTCCTGAGCAGCTTTATTATGACACAAGGGGCGAACGCAGAGGCAGAACAGGAAGGACAGGAAGACGCGAAGCAGCAAAGTCTTCCGGCAGTAAGGTGCGTGGCAGCAAGGATTCACTTACGGCAGCAGGCTATGAGCTGTTTGAAAAGCTGAGACAGCTAAGACTTGAGATTGCGAGGGAAGAGTCAGTCCCTCCGTATATTGTATTCAGCGACAAGACGCTTGCCGACATGTGCATCCGGCTTCCTAAGGACAGGGACGCAATGCTTGATGTATCGGGTGTCGGAGCAGGCAAGTATGAACGGTACGGACAGAGATTTATGGATGCGATAGAAGCATTTGTAAATGAGCATCCGGGAGCAGTGACTACTTTAAATGCATTTTAATCGGTGATATAATTTTCTAAAATGTTGACATAGTAAATGTTTTAACATTCCAAAATGTTGATTTAGAATACATTTTAACATTCCAAAATGTCGATATATTACGTTTGCTGCATTTTATTTGTTGATATGAGGTGACGTGTTTTATGTTAAAAAGAAAAGCAACAGCATTTATAAAAAGTTGGGCTGACACCAAGGAGAAGAAATGCCTTGTTGTCCAGGGAGCGAGACAAACAGGGAAAACATATATAATTGAGCGGTTTGCAGAAGAAAATTATGAGGAACTGGTTGAAATAAATTTTAAGCAGATGATTTCAGCGGTGGATATTTTTGCCGGTGATCTCACTGTAGAAAACATGGTTATGGCTATGCGTTTCCGTTTTCCTGAAAAGAAAATAATACCGGGGAAAACTTTAATTTTTTTAGATGAGATACAGGAGTGTCAGGAAGCAATAACATCACTTAAATTCTGGGCAATAGACAACAGGTTTGACGTTATTGCATCAGGTTCACTTCTTGGAATTGATTATAAACGTGCATCTTCTTATCCTGTTGGGTATGTTGATTATATGAGAATGTATGGCTTGGATTTTGAAGAGTTCCTTTGGGGGATGGGAATTGCAGAAGATATGATAGATAATCTGCGCAGATATATGGCTTCAAAGACGGTCATACCGCAAGCAATTAATTCAAGTATGATGAATTATTACAGGCAGTATATTGCAACAGGCGGCATGCCGGAGGTGGTGCAGAAGTATATAGATACAAGGGATTTCAGGGAAGTTGACAGGCTGCAGCGTAGTCTGTTACAGGGATATCAGTATGACATAGCACACTATGCAACTGCCGAAGAGAAGGTGAAAGCTGAAAAATGTTACCTTTCGGTTGCAAAGCAGTTGCTTGATAAAGAGAATCATAAATTTCAATATAAAGAAGTCGAGCATGGCGGAAGAGCACAAAAATATTATTCAAGTATTGAGTGGCTGCTTCGTGCAGATATGGTACATTTATCCAGACTTGTGACAGATGTAAGATTTGATCTGGATGATTATTCCAGAGATGATTTTTTCAGGGCATACACAACAGATTTATCACTGCTTATGGCAATGAAGGACTTTTCATTAAAACAGCATATTGTGGAAAATACTTTGGCAGGCAGCACAAAGGGCGGAATATTTGAATGTGCAATAGCAGATGCTCTTTTTAAGAAAGGGTACCGGTTATATTTTTATAAAAATGAGACAACTAAAAGAGAAATAGATGTTATTATCCAACAAGACGGAAAAGTTATACCGATTGAGGTAAAGAGCGGGAATACGCGGGCTAATTCACTAAAAGCGCTTTTAAAGAATAATAAAGATATCCCTTATGGGTATAAGTTTGTTGACGGCAACACAGGAGTGAGCGAAGATGGAATAATCACACTGCCGCTATATATGATTGCATTTATCTGACACCATTACATCAGGAGAGACAGCCATGAATACAGTATGCCGCGATATATTCCGTGCAATTCATGAGGGCAAGTGGCTCAGTATTGAATACAGGAATGGTCAGGATGAGGTGACAAAGTACTGGATAGGGATTAAGAGCGTTGACACAAGAGACAGGTCGATGAAGGTTCAGGGACTGCACCTCGCAAGGCTGACAACATTAGAACTTAAGATTTATATAGACTCAATATTGTCATCATCAGTGCTTGATGGCTCTTATTTTGATATAAACGAAAAACTCATAGAGGATATCCGCATTAATCCAGCTAAGTATAAGAGTATATTTGATAACGCAGCCAATCTTAAGATACTTAATTATCTGGCAGACTGTAACAGGCTTGATTCAACGCCTTATAAGACTGACTACGCACTGATTGACCATCTCGACAGAGAGTGGACGGGAAGCATGAAGCTTAATGAAGGGCAGTTCGGGCAGATTGTAAATAACTTTCAGTATGCGGCAAAGCATGGCGGAATGAACCGCAATATAAAGCAGCTTGCAATAAATGTAATAAGTATTCATATGCCAAAAGGGCTGTATGTGCTTGCATACAGGAAACTCAGGCTTGATGTTGCAGCAAGAACGCTGCGTCAGGATGAAGAGGTCACGATATGTACAGAATTTGTGCTGGATAAGGACAGACCTGAGAGCAAATGCAGCATTCATCGTTTCTTAGATGCTGATGATTATGAGCTGCTGAAGGATTTTGACAGGAATGAGGAGCTTATTAAGGACAGAATAACAGCTTCCAATCCACAGATAAACGGTGTTGACGATATGCCTTATCTTATTGCAATAGGGCGCAATAACATATTGGATCTTCATGAGGAATATTCCGCAATCAGTGAGATGTACCGCGAGGACAAAGTTACGATTCCGATAAAGGCATTCTTTGGGGAACTTCTAAAGCAGGTAGACAGGCGAAAGGACTATCCGATAACGCTTCTTGACAGGAAGATTAATCTTGACCAGCTCCTTGCAATACATAATTCAATGAAATATCCGCTTGCATATATACAGGGACCGCCGGGAACGGGCAAGACCAACACAATTGTTAACACGCTTGTAACTGCATTTTTTAATGATAAGACGGTGCTCTTTGCATCATACAATAATCATCCGATAGACGGCGTATGCGAGAAATTAAAGAATATTGCGTATCATAACAAGGGAATGATTCCATTTCCGGTTATAAGGCTTGGCAATGATGAGATGGTGCTTAAGGCGCTTGACGATATGAAAAGGCTGTATGAGCAGACCAATCCGATAAGAATATATGACAGCACACTAGAGCGCAACAGGGATGATAAGATTGAAAATACAAAGCGGCTGACGGCGCTTCTTCACCGCCATGAGAAGAGGCTTGAGCTTCTGGAGCGTGAAGAGGCAATAGAGAAGCTGATGGAGGTTAACAGGCATCTTGCATTTCAGACGCAGTTGTATGGCGTCCAGCTGCAGACAGTAAAAAAGAAACTTGCAGATATAGGAGAGGTAACGGACGAAGAGGCTTTGCAGCTTGTCATGGAGGATGAGGATGAATTTAAAAAATATCTTTATTATACCTCTGCCAGATATATCAAAAAGCTTAGTGAGCCAAAGAATGAAGATCTGCTGAAGATAATATACTGTGATGATAAAGCTGAAAAGGTAAAGCAGTTCAATGCTTATCTTAAGAAAGAGGAAAATCTTAAAAAATTTCAGAAGATATTTCCAATAATAGCGACGACATCAATATCTGCACATAAGCTTGGGAGTCCCGGCACATATTTTGATATGGTGATAATGGACGAGGCAAGTCAGGGCAATATTGCAATGTCACTTATTCCGGTTATCCGCGGCAGAAATCTTACACTTGTAGGTGATCCGCAGCAGCTAAGTCCTGTCATACTGCTGAATCCTATCGACAATGCGGCACTCAGGAAGGCTTACGGAATTACGGACGAATATGATTACATTAAGAATTCAATCTACAAGACATATCTGGCATGCGATGCCGTGAGTGAGGAGATTCTTCTGAGCCACCATTACAGATGCAACCGGAAGATAATAGAATTCAATAATAAAAAATATTACAATGGCAAGCTTGTGATAGACAGTAAAAGCACACAGGAGAAGCCGCTTTTATTCATGGATGTAGAGGACGATGCGTCATATTACAGAAATACGGCACCGCGGGAGGCTGAGGAGATTGTTAAGTATGCGCTTAAAAACAGTGATAAAAGCATAGGAGTAATAACACCGTTTGCCAACCAGAAGGAACTGATTAACGAGGAGCTTAAGAAAAACGGCATCGGTAATGTTACGTGCGGAACTGTGCATGCGTTTCAGGGAGATGAGAAGGATGTTGTGCTGTTCTCGCTTGCACTTACACCGAATACAGCTACGGGCACTTATGAATGGCTTAAGAATAACAGGGAGCTTATAAATGTGGCAACATCAAGGGCAAGGGAGCAGCTTATCGTGCTGTCCAACAGCCGTGAGCTTGAGAGGCTTCACAGCGAAGGTCAGGATGATATATACGAGCTTGTCAGTTATGTAAAGAGTAACGGAGAGTCGCAGGTTACGGCAAGAGAGAATTCGTCAAGGGCACTCGGCATCAAGCCGTACAGCACGCAGACGGAGGCGGCATTTCTCACTACGCTTAATCATGCGCTGGATAACGTCCTTAATACCAACCGCAGGTGCATTGTGCAGCATGAAGTAAGTATTGCACATGTATTTGATGGTAATACTGAGTATAGTGACCTGTTTTACAGCGGAAGATTTGACTTTGTTGTATATGAGCAGGAATATAAGGGTACGGATATTCCTATTCTTGCAATAGAGCTGGACGGCAAAGAACATCAGGAAAATGATATCGTCATGCAGAGAGATGCCAGGAAAAACGAGATATGCCGCAGGCATGGTTTTGAACTTATAAGAGTGGAAAATTCCTATGCCAGACGATATAATTATATAAAAGACATACTGATTCAGTATTTTAAGAGTGTTAAGTCATATTAATGGGAGGCAGATATGTGTACGGCAGCAACGTATAAGACAGAAGATTTTTATTTTGGAAGAACACTTGATTATGAATTTTCATATGGGGATGATGTAACAATAACACCTCGTAATTACAAATTCACATTCAGACATATGGGAGAACTCGACAATCATTATGCGATAATCGGAATGGCTCATGTAGCCGGGACGTATCCGCTTTATTATGATGCAATTAATGAAAAGGGTCTTGGAATGGCAGGACTTAACTTTGTAGGCAACGCGGTGTATGCGGATGTAAAGGATGGCGTTTGGAATGTTGCACAGTATGAATTCATCCCATGGATACTTGCACAGTGTGCCAGTGTAAGTGAGGCAAGGCAGAAGCTTGCAGGAATGAATCTTGTAGGTACACCGTTCAGCGAACAGCTTCCTTCGGCGCAGCTTCACTGGATAATTGCAGATAAGAATGAGGCTGTAACTGTTGAGTCGATGGCAGACGGACTTCATGTGTACGATAATCCTGTCGGAGTGCTTACCAACAATCCACCGTTTCCATTGCAGATGTTCCAGCTCAATAACTATATGAAGCTTTCTCCGAAGCAGCCGGAATGTAATTTTTCGGACAGGCTTTCACTCTGCACATACAGCCGTGGTATGGGCGCTATCGGACTTCCGGGAGACCTTTCGTCAGAATCACGATTTGCAAGAGTGGCATTTGTAAAGATGAACTCTAAGTCAGGAACATCCGAGAATGAGAGCGTAAGCCAGTTCTTCCATATCCTTAACAGCGTAGACCAGCAGAGAGGCTGTTGTGAAGTGGCAGACGGCAAGTACGAGATAACGCTCTACACATCATGCTGTAATGCGGACAAGGGCATATATTACTACACAACATATGAGAATCATCAGATAACGGCAGTCGATATGCATAAAGAGAATCTTGATGGCACAGATATAGTGAAGTATCCGCTTGTGACAGGGGAGAATATAAAGTATCTCAATTAATAACATTTTAAGGAGCTTTACATGAATACACAGATAGAATATGTCAGACCGGATGAGATAGAAAAGCGCAGCTTTGAGATTATAGGCAGAGAGCTTGAGCAGCGTGGAATAGTCCTCGATGCGGTGCAGGAGCCGGTGACGAAAAGGGTTATTCACACGACAGCCGATTTTGATTATGCGGATACTCTTGTATATTCGGAAAATGCAGTCGAAAAGGCAAGAAATCTCATAAAGAACGGCGCACACATAGTTACTGATACCAACATGGCAAAGGCAGGAATTAACAAGAAACGCCTTGCCGGATATGGAGGAGAGGTACATTGCTTTATGGCGGATGAAGATGTGGCGGCGGAGGCAAAAAGCCGTGGGGTTACCAGAGCAACGGTAAGCATGGAGCGGGCAGCAGCCCTTCACAGACCGGTGATATTTGCAATCGGCAACGCACCTACGGCGCTCATAAGTCTGCATGAGATGATGCAGGAGGGAGTATTCACGCCTGCTTTCATAATCGGCGTTCCTGTAGGCTTTGTTAATGTGGAGGCAGCCAAGGAGCTTATCATACAGAGTGATGTCCCGCATATCGTGAACCGGGGGCGTAAGGGCGGAAGCAATGTTGCGGCGGCGATATGTAATGCGCTGGTGTATGGTATACACTATTAGGAGGCACAATGAAGATATATATAGATTTTGATGATGTAATATGTGAGACAGCTTTTTATTTCACGAAGATTGCCGGGGAAATGTTCGGAATTGATGTACCTTACCGGCAGGTTCAGTTTTTTAATCTTCAGAAATCATTTAACTTAAGTGACAGGCAGTATGATGAATTGATGAAGGCAGGGCATATTCCTGACAATCTGCTAAGTTATGAGGAGACCACGGGAGCGTCAGAGACAATTAATAAGTGGGTGGATGAAGGGCATGAGGTCTTTGTGATTACGGGAAGACCTTTCGATGCATACAAACCGTCAAGGCAGTGGCTTGATGAGCACAATCTTGAGCGTATTCCGCTTTATTGCGTGGACAAATACGGACGTGAAATGTTCAAACAGGATTATACATACAATATGACACTGGAACAGCTTTACAGCATGACATTTGATTTTGCGGTGGAGGATTCACCTGCTGCCTTTGAACATGTTATGCACTTTGACAAATGTAAGGTAGCGGTTTTTGACCGGCCGTGGAACAGGCAGGCAGAGCTGCCTGATGACAGGTTTGTAAGATGCAGTGGCTGGCAGGAGATAGACAGGCTGCTTGAGGAAGTACAATAATGACTGAATGGGAGAAGGCTCAGAACGGATATCTGTATGATGCCAATTATGATAAGGAAATTATAGAGGCAAGAACGAGATGCGCCGATTTGTGTTATGAATTTAATAATTGCAGACCGTCAGATATCGCAAAGCAGCAGGAACTGCTGCAACAGATTATAGGAAACATAAAAGGAACACCTGTTATTACGGCACCGTTCTATTGTGATTACGGAGTTAATGTTTCGATAGGCGAAAACTTTTATACAAATCATAATGTTACCATACTTGACTGCACAAAGGTAACTTTCGGAGACAATGTCTGGATTGGAACCAATGTATCCGTATTGCCGGGCGTGACTATAGGAAGCAATACGATTATAGGCGCGGGAAGTGTTGTGAATAAAGATATCCCGGATGGTGTGATTGCAGCCGGCAACCCATGTAAGGTAATCCGTAAAATAACGGAGGCTGATAAGAAGAAATATCCGGTATTTGAGGAATAATTCATTAGAAATTTATCAGGAGGTATTATATGAAGTACGCAGGTATGCCAATGGCAATGTGGATTATATTCAGCAAATCCTTTAAAAGAAATCTTACGGATGTTCTGAAGTATGATGAGCAGGAAAGCAGAAGGATAACGGCTGAGGCAAAGAAAAAGTACAGAGCAGTCATAGAGAAGCTGCCGGAGTTTGAAAAAGCGGACAGATTCAAGATGAATATAGTAAATTGTGCAATGCTGTCTGCATTTTTCCTGAACATGCCCAAGCTTCCTGATGTTGATTCTGCTACAGAGTATTATAAGAAGTCTATGATGACTGGGATGATGCAGTGGTTCTGCCGTATGAGCGGAAAGAAAAAATACTCAGAATCGGATATAAAGTCAATGAAAGACACAGCTAAGCTCAAGGCAGGCGACAGAAACCCATATTCATGGAACATGGAATTTTATGAGTACGAGGACGGAAGCGGATATGAGGCAAGATTTACAATGTGTGGAATATGTACGCTTATGAAAGAGCTGGGACTTGAACGGCTGATACCTGCAATGTGCCGCCTTGATTACACAATGAGCGAGGCGGGCGGTGTTACTGATTTTGTCAGGGAATACACGCTGGCGTCAGGTGGTCCGTATTGTGACTGCGGATATAAGAAGAAGGGTGCCGGACGTCTTGCAGAACCCGATGAGGGAAGTGAAAAAGCTGCCATCAGGTATAAATGAGATTCCCTTGGAAATGTTTATCCCGGCGTTGGATTATCTCAAGTCAATAAAGAAAATCTTTGAGCAGACAGAGCGGGAAATCATTAAATGGCTTCAATAAATATATGGGCAGGAATAGTAACGGTATGAGATACGGATTTACAACCGGAAGCTGTGCGGCAGCAGCGGCAAAGGCTGCATGTTATATGCTGCTGACAGGAAGAAGGAAAGATACAATAAGCATACAGACACCCAGTGGAATAGTATTCAACGCACAGATAGAAGATATAGTGATGAACGAGAATTCAGCAAGCTGTGCAGTGATAAAAGACGGCGGTGATGACCCTGATATTACAACGGGCGTGCATGTCTGTGCCTCTGTGACGGCAGAAGCCTATGCGGAGCAGAGTGATGATAGCAGTAATGACAATGCCAGAGTAATAATTGACGGCGGAACCGGTGTGGGACGTGTGACAAGACCGGGACTTGACCAGCCGGTGGGGAATGCTGCAATCAACCATGTCCCGAGACAGATGATTGCAGACGGGGTTGCCGAGGTTATGGATATATGCGATTACAAAGGTGTTATCAGAGTTGAGATTTCCGTACCTGAGGGACGCGAGGCTGCGGCAAAGACATTTAATCCGAGACTTGGGATTGAGGGCGGAATATCAATTCTCGGGACCAGTGGCATTGTGGAACCGATGAGTACAAAAGCGCTGCTTGATACAATCCGTGTCGAACTCAGGCAGAAACGTGCACTTGGATTTACTTCGGCTGCGGTAACACCCGGCAATTACGGAAAGGATTTCCTTAAGAATATATATGGATATGATATTGACAGAAGCGTAAAATGCAGTAATTACATCGGAGACACGATAGATATGGCAGCAGAGCTTGGATTTGATTCGATGATTCTTACCGGTCACATTGGCAAGCTTATTAAGGTGGCAGGCGGAATTATGAATACCCACTCCAAAGAAGGTGACTGCAGAATGGAACTTCTTGCGGCAGCCGCAATAAGGGCAGGGGCTGACAGTAATACGGCATTGCGTATACTTGATGCGGTTACAACAGAGGATGCACTTGATATAATTTCCAATGCTTCAGATGGGCATAACAGTCTTCTTGAAGCAACAATGGCATGTGTTCTCGATAAGGTCATGCAGAATCTGACAAGACGTGCCGGAGACAGGCTGCATATTGAGTGCATGATATATTCAAACAGTTATGGTATGCTTGCAAAAAGCCCGCAGGCAGAAGATATGCTAAAAAACAATATATAGCAGGATGTCAGCCGGCATCCTGTTTTTTTCTGACTGTACGTCCGAAATAGCATATTGACCATGCTGCACTCATACCGACAGCGATGCCGAGCGCAAAATAAAATGTATCGCGTCCATACATGAGCGCCATCTGACTGTTGCCTTCAACAATGCTGCTCATGCAATAGAACAGAGTACTTCCCGGAACAAGAGGAATTATTGAAGTTACAAAAAATGATGTTGATGTCTCCTTACAGACTCTTGCAAGAATCTCAGCGTATATATCAACGATAAAGCCGGCAGCAAGTGAAGGAAGAAAAACTCCTTCCCATATGCCTGCAAAGAACACGTATGCAAGCCATCCAATCATTCCGCCAATGCCAACAAGTCCAAGGTATCTCTTCCTTATATGAAAAAGCAGGCCAAATCCTATAGAACCGGCAGCGGCCATTATAAGCTGAATAAAAAGCTGTGTTTTAATCATAAAATTAATCTCCGTTTGCTATATATATCTGAACAGGCATATCGCCCCTATGAAGCCAAGTGCCAGAACTGCGGCGAGAAGCATGGCTTCTATGAAGCGCATGACGCCTGATATAGTGTCGCCAATCAGAATATCACGTATGGCATGTGTAGACATAAGTCCCGGAATAAGGAGCATTATGTCGCCTATCATAATCTTATCCATATGCAATGACGGAAATAGCAGTTTCATTGCACAAATGAAGCATCCGGTAATAAATGAGACAACGAACTGGAAAGTCACACCATTCATGCAGACAGGACGCAGCCATATCTGCGCGGCCCAGATTATGACTGCGGCTATGGCGGCAACGATTCCGTCGGTGATATTGCCTCCGTAGAATATTGCAAAGCTGAATGCCGCAAGTATACTTCCGGCAAGCTGGCCGATAACAGATGGCTTTTTTCTGTTTATAATATCTATTTCGTTCCGTAATTCATCCACCGTCATAGGATTCGCACAGAATCGGCGGCTGAGGTCATTGAGCTTTTCAAGCTTTGCAAAATCATTACCGCCTGCAGAGCGGATCCGTCTTGTCTGTGTCCTTGCATTGCTGTCCGGAAGCTCCATAGTTATGACAATACTGGATGTTATTACAAATACGTTCATCTGTGCTGCACCGCACGCATATCCCATCCGGTTGATAGTATCTTCAACACGGAAAATCTCAGCACCACTGCAAAGAAGTGCTTCGCCAATATCAAGAAATGCGTGCAGATAGCTTGTCGCATCTGGATGCATGACTCAATCCTCCTGAAATTATTATTATTCATATAATACCACATTCATTGACAATGAATCGTTCCGGCTTAAAAAATTTATTAATTATTTATAGCTGCAAAGTAATTACAGTTAATCTCCGGCTTTATTGTGCATAGGATATACATATGGCATATGTTAAATATTAGGCTTTCTTGCGGTTGACATCATCAATAATGCCGCTTATAATTTTATATTACGAGTGGCTTTTTACATAAAATTTTTACATATTAATTATATGTAAGGTTAAGATTCAGAATGTGGAGACAGAGATGAACATTTCAATAGATGGATATAATATCTGCTACAGAATTACCGGAGATGGTCCGGAAACAGTTGTTATGCTGCAGGGCTGGGGGACAGAACTTGCGGTGTATGATTCGGTTGCAGCAATATTTGCGGGAGATAACAGATACAGGTTCGTACAGTTTGATTTCCCGGGCTTTGGCGGAAGTGATGAGCCGAAGGAGGGCTGGAATGTAGATGCATATGCGGATTTCTTCTGCAAGCTTATGCAGAAGCTTGGTATAGCAAAAGCAACGCTTATAGGTCATTCATATGGCGGAAGAGTCATAATAAAGCTGGCTTCAAGAGACAGCATACCATTTGAGATAGACAGAATCGTACTGATAGACAGTGCGGGAATTGTGCCTGAGAAGACAGCAATCCAGAAGCTTAAGATAAAGAGATATAAGTTCCTTAAGAAGTTCCTTAATTATAAGCTTATACATGCGCTGTTTCCGGAGATAATAGATGACTGGAATTCAAGGCAGGGCTCTGCCGATTACCGCAATGCAACACCGGTTATGCGTAAGTGCCTTGTTATGGCAGTTAATGAAGATCTAAGAGAGCTTATGCCGAAGATTAAGCAGGAGACTCTGCTTATATGGGGAGACAGGGATACGGCAACACCGATTGGCGATGCTAAGATAATGGAAGAAAAGATTCCGCACGCAGGACTTGTTGTTCTTGAAGGAACAGGACATTTTTCATTCCTTGAGAAACCGGCGGTATTCAGAAATGTAATGAAGAATTACTTTCAGATTGTGTAGAATGGAGTAGATAATGATAATCAGAACTATTATAACGATACTGCTTGCAATTCCGGCATTCTGTCTTACACTGCGCTACAATATGCATATGTTCCAGCTTAACGGATATAAGAATGGCGAGCATGTCAACTGGCTTAAGAAGAACATAAGGATGCAGTGGGTGCTGATATATGGAATAATACTCGGAATAGTAAGGCTTGTGCTTCCGTATACGGCAGTTGATGTGCTTATGTATCTGTCACTTCTTCTAATAATAGTTGTATACAGGGCAATGAAGCGCATGACAACTAAGAAGAAGCTTGTATATACGCCGAGAGTTAAGCGCATGATTACAACCAATGTGCTTGTGACATTTATAATAATAATACTTACTGTGGTATTGGGAGGCGGAAGCTTTACAGACAGGATAAGACCTCTTGGCGGAGTACTGATGGTGCTTGTGTCAGTGCAGTTCTTTATGAACATAGTATGTAACATAATCAATCATCCGGTAGAAGCTGCGATTAACAGATATTATATTAACGATGCCAGGAGAAAGCTTGAAGCGGTTGAAGGCATTAAGGTTATCGGAGTTACGGGAAGCTACGGCAAGACGAGTGTTAAATTCTATCTCCAGACACTTCTGCAGGAGAAGTACAATGTGCTTGTTACACCTGAGAGCTTCAACACTCCTATGGGCGTTGTAAGAACAATAAGAGGTTCGCTCAGATCAACACATGAAATATTCATATGTGAGATGGGTGCAAGGCATGTAGGGGATATCAAAGAGATCTGTGATATTGTACATCCTGACTATGGCATTATTACTTCAATAGGGCCGCAGCATCTTGAGACATTTTTCAATATGGAGAATATCAAGAATACAAAGTTTGAGCTTGCGGATGCACTTCCTGATGACGGAATCCTGTTCCTTAACGGGGATAACGAATATATTCAGGATAAGGCAAAGGATTATAAAAACAAGGTATTCTATTTTGCACAGGGAAGCGGCAACGGATACTGTGCAAGTGATATAGCGGTTTCACAGCTTGGAACGGAATTTACAATGACAGCTCCGGACGGAACAACAGAGAACTTCCAGATGCGTCTTATCGGTGCGCATAACGTGATTAATGTTGCCGGTGCGATTGCAGCTGCCAACACACTCGGAATACCGCTGTCAGATCTTAAGATTCCTGTCAGAAGAATCCAGCCGGTACCTCACAGAATGCAGATGAGAGAGCACGGACAGGTAACGATAATAGATGATGCATATAACTCTAACCCGGTTGGTTCCAAGGCAGCGGTAGAGACACTTGCAATGTTTGACGGAATAAGAATTCTTATAACACCGGGGATGGTAGAGCTTGGTGATAAGGAAAAAGAGTACAATTACAAATTTGGTACTTATGCGGCAGACTGTTGTGATTATATACTTCTGGTCGGCAAAAAGCACACAGAGCCAATCAAAGAAGGCGTATTAAGCAAAGGCTTCACACCGCAGAAGTGCCAGTCATTCGACAAGCTTGAAGAAGCACTGTCATATGCATATGCAATCAAAGGCCAGGGACACAGGTACATCCTGCTTGAGAATGACCTTCCTGACAATTATTAATATATGGAGGATGTAATAATGAAGACAAGAGTAGCAATGATGTTTGGCGGCAAGAGCGTTGAGCATGAGGTCTCTGTAATATCGGGAATTCAGGCATATATGAGCATGGATACTGACAAGTATGATGTTATACCGGTCTATATGACTAAGAATAACGAGATGTATATCGGTGATTCAATAGGTGATATTGAGTCATATAAGAATATTGATGAGCTTCTTAAGAAGTCGCAGCGTGTCATAATGATCAATGAGGACGGCAGGGTAAAGCTTGTACAGTATCCTGTGAAGAAGCTTGGTAAGAATGTTGAAGTTGGAATTGATGTGGCATTCCCTGTAGTTCACGGAACAAATGTTGAAGACGGAGGCTTCCAGGGATATCTTAAGACGATGGGAATTCCGTTTGTAGGCTGTGACGTTACTGCATCGGCAATCGGCATGGACAAATACATAACAAAGCTTGTTCTTAAGGAAAGCAATGTACCTGTCCTCGATGCACGCCTGTACACACTGTCGGATTATGCTGATATGGAAAGCATGATGAATGACATTGAAAATGTATTCGGCTATCCTGTAATAGTCAAGCCGGTCAACCTCGGCTCAAGTGTAGGTATCAGTGTAGCCAAGAGCCGTGTTGAACTTGCCAATTCTGTTGATGATGCGTTCAGATATGCAACAAAGGTTCTCGTTGAGCATGCAATTACGAACTTAAGAGAGATTAACTGTTCAGTTCTCGGTGATGAGAATGATGCAATTGCATCTGAGTGTGAGGAACCTCTTCACACAAAGGATATCTTAAGCTACGAGGACAAATATGTAAGCAATGCCAAGGGAAGCGGTTCTAAGGGCATGGCAAGCGTATCCCGCAGGATTCCTGCTGAGCTTACACCTGAAAAGAGAGAAGAGGTAAGAGAGCTTGCGGTTAGGTCATTCAAGGCACTCGGCTGCAATGGTGTATCAAGAATCGACTTTATGATCGATGCTGATACAGATAAGCTGTATTTTAATGAGATTAATACAATACCGGGTTCACTTGCATTCTACCTGTGGGAGCCTGTGGGAGTTCCATACAAGGAGCTGCTTGACCGTATGATACAGCTTGCTCTTAAGAGAGAACGTACAGAGGAAAGTCTTACATTTACATTTGATACTAATATACTTAATCAGGCAAGCTTCGGTGGTTCTAAGGGAAGCAAGATGTAAGCAACCGGCATATTAATATAAGATATGCAGTAATATACAATGATATATGAATTGTAATGAGCGGCTGTTCGCCCGGTGTTAATTATGGGCGCAACAGCCGTTTTTACGCATGTGCAACCACCGGTTGACAAATTGTAAGTGCTGGTATATGGCATGTAACCGGAAAAAATGATATTGTATTTGTAACAGATAGATGCATACTAACTGAAAAATATCCCGGCACATAGTGCCTGTGTAATGGAGGATTATTATGATATTGGCAGATAAGATTATAAACCTGCGCAAGAAAAACGGGTGGTCGCAGGAAGAACTGGCTGAGAGACTCGGAGTGAGCCGCCAGTCTGTTTCCAAATATGAGGGAGCGCAGTCTGTCCCTGATCTGGATAAGATATTAAAGCTCAGTGAGATATTCGGTGTAACAACAGACTATCTTATTAAGGATGATATCGAAGAAGAGCAGTATTCGGAGTATACGGGGTACAAAGCTGATGAAGTAATACTGGGGGATAAAGTCCCGTCAGCCGGAAGCACGGGAAGCAAAGAAGAGCAGGGAGCCGGAACAACAGACAGGACGGAAGGTACTGAAGCAGAGAAAAACAGAGAGGCTGTAAGGCGTAAAGTAAGTATGGAGGACGCCAACAATTACCTTAGTCTTACAAGGCAGACCGCACCGGCTATAGGTCTTGGAGTAATGATGTGCATAATATCTCCTGTTGTTCTTATGATACTTGCATCTGCAAATGATATGCAGATTGGCGGAATAAGTGAAAATATGGCTGCCGGAGTGGGAGTGTGTGTATTGATTTTGCTTGTAGCGTCTGCGGTCGGAATCTTTATTATGAACGGAATGAAACTTGAACAGTATGAGTTCATAAAAAGTGAAGAGATTGAGACCGAATATGGCGTTACCGGAATGGTAAAAGATTATAAGAGCAAGATTCACGATGGATATGTAAGGGATATGATTGTCGGAACGGTGCTTTGTATATGCTCGGTAATACCGATGTTTATGGTGATTGCCGTGAATGAGGAAGATGATTTTATGATAATATGCTCAGTCTGTATGCTTCTTGTAATTGTGGCAGTCGGTGTATTTTTCTTCGTAAAAGGCGGAATGCAGATGTCTGCTGTCAATCAGCTGCTTGAAGAAGGTGATTATACAAGAAGTGCTAAAAGGATTGACAGAAAGACATCAACATCCACAACCGTATACTGGCTTGTTGCAACAGCAATATATCTGTGTATAAGCTTTGTAACCAACAGATGGGACAGAAGCTGGATAATATGGCCGGTAGCAGGCGTATTATTCCCGGCCTATCATGCAGTTGCGGCCTATATTGTTAATAAAAACGAATAATAGAGCAGTGTATCAGCGGGTTACCTCAAAAGGATTATCATCCTCCTTCTCAAACGCAAGAAGTCCGAGGATTGAGTTACCGACCATGTCCGATACAGCCTGTTCTGTATAGAATGCCATATGAGGTGAAAGTATTACATTAGGGAATGAGTTAAGGATTGCACGGTCATGGTTATCCATTATGGCGTATTCATGGTCGAGATAATAAAGGCCTGTCTCATTCTCAAATGTATCAAGAGCGGCAAAACCGACTTTTCCGCTCTCTATGGCGCTTATAAGTGCTGCAGTATCAATAAGTGAACCACGGGCGGCGTTAACTATGATAACGCCGTCTTTCATTTTGCTAAATGCTGAGGAATCAAGCATATGATGATTCCCGGCAGCACCCGGGGCATGAAGTGTTATGATGTCAGATTCAGCATATATTCTGTCAAGATCAGCATATTCTGCAATACCATCAAGAGACTTCTTAGGATATGGGTCATAAGCAAGAATCCTGCATCCGAATCCGGCAAGATGGCGTATTACGGTTTCTCCGATCTTACCTGTTCCGATTACGCCTACTGTAGATGTGGATAACTCTTTTCCCATCTTGCCTTTCAGTGTAAAATTCTGTTCTTCTGCGTGACGCATTATGAATGGTATATTGCGGCATGCCATAAGCATAAGCATTATCGTATAATTGGCAACGCTGTTAGGTGAGTAAGTTACATGCGCGCCACGCATACCAAGCCTGTGCATATATTCAAGATCCATATGTTCATAGCCGATGCTTCTTGTTGAGATGTATCTGACACCGTGTCTGTAGAATTCATCAAGAAGTTCAGGGTACATTGTGTTGGTTATTATTGATATTGCTTCGCAGCCGTCTGCAAGATGTGCATTCTCAAGCGAAGGATATTCTTCTGTATAATCGTAATCAAAAGAATACTGTTCGTGGAATTTTCTCACAAAAATAAGCTCATCGTAGCTCCTTAGTGCATAAAAAAATATTTTCATAGCCGGTCTCCATTCCTGCGCCGCATTCTGCGCATATGCTCTCTCCTGATATTATTATGTTCATATTCATATCGGCTAATAATAGCACTGAAAAGAAAAATATGCAATATTTGCAAAAAATTCCAATATAATTGGCATTATTTGTAAATTCTTAATATTTACAAATAATTATAAGGGATTTAAAATAAATAAGTAAAAAGTAATAATTAAAGCTTAGCCTGTAGGTAATATGTAACAGATTTATGGCTTGGGAGATATATATGAAGATAGCTTATGGAATATTGGTCATGGCAGAGATTATTCTTCTGGGGATATGTTCGGTGCAGGCATTCAGAAGAAAAGGGATACTTGCCAGGGCAACATTTGCATATGAACTGAGTTCATTTATATGTGGAATAGTATTTGCGGCATATATATTTGTGCCGGGCAACATGGCAAAGACATTATGTGCGGGACTTACATATGCAATATTTGACTGGATTATTATAGCACTTATGTATTATTCACAGCATTACACAGGATTGTTCAGGGGCGTACGTCCTGTCAAGATATTAATGTATGTGTATTCGGCATTTGATACGGTTATGATGATTTCCAATGCGTGGACACATAAAGTGTTTTATATTGATAATATATCAGCGGATTCTGTCAATGTAGTGATTGGTCAGGCGAGCCTGGTATACAAGGCACATTTTATATATATATACATTGGCATTATTGTAATAATGCTGGCGTATCTTACGATGATAATTAAATCATCAAGATTCTACAGATTCAGGTATGAGATGATACTGCTGGTTCTTGCGGTATCATTTACACTTGATATAGTGACAATCGGGAACAATTCAATATATGATTTGTCAACTCCGGTATTTAGCTTTATGGCGATACTTATATATTATCTTACATTCAAGTATGTACCTAATGAAGTTATCGAGAATATGCTTTCGCTGATAATTAAAGATATGAACGATGGAATTGTGTGCTTTGATAACCGCGGCAGATGTATATACAGCAATGATGTTGCGGATATGATGTATACATCGGACGGATTACATGGCAGCAAGTCACATGAAGATTTTGAAGCTGAATACAGGGAGTGGCTTGAAAAACACCGGGATACACGCAGGGATTACATGAAGTATGATATTCCGGTTACTAATGCGGCAGGCTCCAAGTTCTACGAGGTAGAGTACAAGAGAATTAACGATGAGAAGAACAATCACATATGTGATTATTTTATCGTGAATGATATATCTGAGGTGATTGCAAAGCTTGAGAGAGAAAAGTATAAAGCATCACATGACAGTCTGACGGGACTGCTCAACAGGGAACAGTTCTACGAAGAGACCCGGAAGATTCTGCGCAATAATCCGGATCGGAAGTATAGCATTATATGCAGCAATATACGTGATTTTAAGTTCATTAATGAGCTGTTTGGAATTGAAAAAGGCAACAGGGTGCTTATAAGACAGAGCGAGCTTATGAAGGAGTATCAGCATAACGGTGATTTGTGCGCAAGGATGCAGAATGACAGATTTGCAATGCTTGTTCCGTCTGATCACAAGATAGAAGAGCATATAATATCATGTATAAATCTTATGCAGGAAGAATTCAAAAGCAGTTTATTCAGGCTGCATATATTCGCAGGAATTTATGAGATTGATGATACAGACGAGCCTGTAAGCATTATGTGCGATAAGGCTAATATTGCAAGTGAGACAATCAAGAACAGCTATCAGAAGTATTTTGCATATTACAATAATGAGCTTCTTGAGCGTTCTATAGAAGAAAGGCGCATAATCGGAGAGTTTGAGAAGGCAATTGACAATAATGAGTTTGTTATGTTCCTTCAGCCTCAGGTTGACTGCAAGGGCATGGCATATGGTGCTGAAGCACTTGTAAGATGGCAGCATCCTGAGAGAGGTCTTCTTTCACCGGCAGTATTTATAGATGTTCTTGAAAAAGCAGGACTTATATATAAGCTCGACAGATATATGTGGGAGAAGGCAGCTGAGAAGCTTGGAGAGTGGAAGAGAGAAGGCCATGACCGGTATCACATATCAGTTAATATCTCTACCAAGGATTTTTATCTTATTGATGTATATGAGACATTTACAGGGCTTGTAGACAAATATAATATTAATCCGGACAAGCTTAAGCTGGAGATAACAGAAACGGCACTTATGGCAGATTTTAAGAAGAACATGGAGATAATAAGGCGCCTCCAGAATTATGGCTTCAAGATTGAGATTGATGATTTTGGAAGCGGTTATTCGTCACTTAACATGCTTAAGGATATAAGTGCGGATGTTCTCAAGATTGACATGGGATTTTTGCGTGCTTCGGAGAATGAGCTCAAAGGCAGGGATATTCTTGAGAGCATAGTCAGCCTTGCGGGAAAGCTTGGAATGGAAGTAATAACAGAAGGCGTTGAGAAGGAATCACAGGTCAATATGCTTAAGGATATGGGCTGCAATATGTTCCAGGGATATTTCTTCTCAAAGCCTGTGCAGATAAAAGAATTTGAAGACAGATATCTCATATAAATAATCATATTTTGAACATTATATCAATGAAAAATTCATTGGCGGTATTGCGGAATCTTGCAGTGCCGCCATATTTTTGTGCAGTAGCAATGATAGACGCCAGACCAATGCCGCACTGGCCGGAAGAGGACAATGTATCCGCTTTTGTTGAATGGTATATTCCATCATAAAATTCAGTATTGCCGTCAAAATTGTTGGTTGATACGATGTATAGCTCATCTCCGTGCATTATGCTGACGGACATGTTGTGGTAGCGTGGACTGTCAGCGACATTGCTGCATGCATCGGATACATTTTCAAGAAGATTACCAAGCATACCGCACAGCTCAGTATCTGATATTGAAAGATTACCGGGAAGCTCAATCCGCCAGTTGAGCGCAATATTATTATTAGACATAATATCTGAATAGTAATTCAGGAGTGCATTTACACAGACATTGCTGCAGTATGCCGTAGTATCGTTGTGTGGAATATTATCTGTATAGTCTTTAATATAATCGCTGAGTGCATCATAATTGGCTGTCTGCACAAGATTCCTGATTACGGCAATGGACTGCCGGAAATCATGGCGCATCCGCGAACTTTCGTTAATATATTTCTGCTGCTTGAGATATTGCAGCTGCTGCATCTCCAGAAGACGCATGCGTTCACGCTCCTGGGAATTACGGAACATATCCATGGCAATAACATAGAAACTGGCATAGAATATAGTCAGTAGTATCAGAAAAATAATCAGTATGAAAATATAAATTTCAAATATTCTGTTGGTGTAGAGAGTTGCATAATAATGAGGACGTATTTCTATGTTAATCAGCGTGAATATAACCGGAATGGGAATTATAGCAGCCCATGTCATGGGATTGGAGATAATGTCCATAAGACGCCCTATGTATTTGTATACAAACCATCCTGCTATAAGCAGACAGATAACACTGAGCAGAAACTGTGAGCCTGTTGCAATAATGCAGCGCATGATGGAATAAGTATACACATTAACCGTTAATGAAATAAGAATCTTCCATGCCGGAAAGCGCAGCTGATGCTTCATGGGGAGGTAGCATAAAACTGCCGCCGGTATTAAAACTGCAAATTGAAATAATGATGATATGTAATCCATGTAAACCTCCGGTTATGATATGGTGTTGAAATGCAACGGAAATGCAGCGGCTTGAATTCTATCTGTCTACAAGACGGTGAAGCTTGTCAAATGTATAATTGCGCCACGCCTGCTCCAGCTTTTTGGCATTGCGTATGGTTATTGGAAGAAATGTATTATTGGAGAGGTTACAGCAGTCCTTTGAAAAACCTGTTATGTAGTCCATGTTGCAGAGAATGCCGCGGCTTAACTGCAAAAAACGTTCATCTGACATAAGAGGTTTTGTAAGCGCGGTAAAGTAGATATATGGCTGATAAATATTATTGCAGCAGTCACATATAATCGTATAATGACGGTCTGCCTTTATGAATATTATATCTTTGTAATCAAGGCGTACAGTTACATTGTCTGACGTAAAATTTATATATGCTTCATTATGCGGAATCAGCCTGAACGCATCGTCCAGACAGCAATACATACGCTCTCTGGATATAGGCTTTTCAATGTAGTGGAAGGCATGTACATTGAATGCATCTTTCATATGGTCAGGACTTGATGTAAGAAAGATCAGAATGACACGGTTGTCAGAGCGTCTCATTAAGGAAGCAGTATCCGTACCGTTCATTCCGCTCATATATATATCCATAAAAACTATATCATAGCTGTAAGGAACAAATGCAGCAATAAAAGCTTCGCCACTGTCAAAGCAGCAGATATCGGCAATGGTATCAGTGCTGCGGCAGTAATCGTATATAATCTCTTTAAGTTCCTGCTGCATTGCAGGAATATCATCAACAATTGCAAAACGCATAAAAGCCCCTTATTCCTCTCAAATCCCAAAATGTAATGGTATTTGCAATAATTATACAATAAAATGTGTCATATTAAAGTTATTTGTTTTGTGAAACATGCCTGTCTTGACAAACTCATGACAGTGTGTTTTAATTTTATACGGTTAGGCAAGACTAATAAAAGTAATCAACAACAAACTATACTGCAAGACGGGAGAATGAAGTGAATAAAAAAACTAAAGCAATTACAAACTCTGAAGCATTTTACTGTACGATGCTTTTTTTTCTTATAGCTGGGTTAGTTGCAACTATCCTGATAGCGGTTTCGCTTGGACCTGTGAATATAAGCATTGGAGATACATACAGAATTATTATCGGCAGGCTTACCGGAAAGCATGGACTGTATGCAGATGCAGGCAAAGCAACGATAGCAATTGTCTGGAATATGAGATTTCCCAGAGTACTTCTTGGAATAATAAGCGGAGCAGGTCTTGCAATATGCGGATGTGTGATGCAGGCAACGGTTAATAATCCGATATCGGAGCCGTATATACTTGGTGTCTCTTCCGGTGCAACCTTCGGTGCAACACTCTTAATCGTTATGGGGCTTGGAACAATCGTGTCAGGCGGAGCATTCATTGGTGCCGTGATTGCAACGGTTATGGTGCTTGGAATAGCAGGAAGACACGGAAGCATGACCACAACGAGGCTTATACTTGCGGGTACGGTTGTCAATGCGCTGTTTACTGCATTTTCTAATTTCATCATATCTGTCGGAGCCAATGCCGACAGCATAATGACAATAAAGTTCTGGACAATGGGCTCACTTGCCAATGCGGGCTGGAAGAATCTTGGACTTCCGGCAGTGGTTGTTATTGCAGTGACATTATTTTTTCTTACGCAGTATCGCGTGCTTAACACGATGATGCTTGGAGATGAGACGGCAGTTACGCTGGGAATTAACCTGAGCTTTTACAGGAAAGTATATATGGCACTTATTGCGGTAGTAACAGGCGTACTTGTCGCAAACTGCGGAATAATCGGTTTTGTCGGGCTGATAATACCGCATATTTCAAGAGCATTTGCAGGAACCAATCACAAGAGACTTATGCCGGTTGTGATACTTACGGGAGCAATATTCCTTACATGGGCAGATGTGCTTGCAAGAATACTTGTCAAAAATGCCGAGATGCCTATCGGAATATTCACGGCACTTGTCGGTGCGCCGTTCTTCATTTACATAGTTACAAAAAAGGATTATGGCAGGGAATAGACATGGAACTTAGATGTGAGGATATCGAATACAGCATAGCTGGCAATAAAATACTTAAAGGAATCACGATGGGAGTAAGCAATAATGAATTCCACACAATTCTCGGTCCTAACGGGTGCGGTAAGACAACACTGCTTAAGACCATTTACAGGATTGTTAAGCCGGAGTCGGGAGCCATATATCTTGACGGCAGACCGCAGAAGGACATAAGCATAAGACAGAGCGCGCAGCAGATGGCGGTTGTTGCGCAGTTTAACAATCTTAACTTTGACTGCTCCGTGCTTGATGTGGTAATGCTCGGAAGAACTCCGCATCTTAAGATGATGGAGCAGGAGAAGGCACAGGATTATGAGATTGCATATGATGCACTCAGAAAGGTTGGTATGTATGACAAAAAGGACAGGTCATATCTGTCGCTGTCAGGAGGTGAGAAGCAGAGAGTAGTGCTTGCGAGGGCAATAACACAGCAGCCGACGCTTCTGCTGCTTGATGAGCCGACCAACCACCTTGATATCAGGTATCAGCTTGAGATATTAAGAATCGTTAAGGAGCTTAATATAAATGTGCTCGCGGTGCTGCATGATATCCAGCTTGCGTGCAGATTTTCAGATTATATATATCTTGTCAGGGATGGCAGGATACGGCATCAGGGAACGCCTGAGCAGGCAATCACAAAAGAGAATATGAAAGAAATATATGATGTGGACTGCGAGGTCCTCAATCAGGGAAAGAATCATATCCTGATACAGTATACCTGATAAAGTATATCTTATACAGTATACCTGCCATATTGCAGTGTTAAAAGGTCAAAAAGCCTCAAAAAGCCATTCATGGCTGCATGATAAGGTTTTTGATATATAAAAAGGAGAACCACGGAAAAGGAGAACTAAGGAATGAAAAAATTTACATCAGTTGTGCTTATAGCAGCACTTACAACAACGCTTGCTGCGTCACTCACAGCATGTGGCAGCACACAGGCACAGTCACAGGAAAGCAGTCAGGCGGGAGTCTCACAGCAGGCATCAGTGACACAGTATCCGGTCACAATTACAACCTACGATGCATCGGGCAAGGAGATTACACAGACCTTTGACAAGGCGCCTGAGAGAATCGTAACCAATAACCTCTCTGCGACAGAGACACTTATAGAGCTTGGTCTCGGAGATAAGATTGTCGGAATGATGAATCCTGACAATGCGGTAACATCAAAATATAAGGACAGTGTTGAAAAGATTAACAAGCTTGGAGATAAGAAGAGCATTTCAAAGGAGGTAATTCTTTCTGCAACTCCGGATATAGTAGCAGGACGTGCAGCAATGTTCTCTGAGAAATCACTCGGTGCGTATACAGACTGGAACAATAACGGCATCAACGTATATGCACAGGGAGCCAGCGTAACTACAGGTAATGTTGAGCTTACAAGAGTAATTCAGGATGTTAAGAATCTTGGAATAATATTCAATGTGCAGGATAAGGCCAATGCATATGCGGATGAGCTTCAGAAGAAGTATGATGCAGCAGTTGCAAAGGCAGGCAGCAGCTCATCAGACAGAAAGAATGCACTTGTAATGTGTGCATTTGACGGCAATACATTCGGTGCATATAAGTCAGCACTTCAGGAAAGCCTTCTCAACAAGCTCGGCTATACGAATGCTGCAACAGGTACTTCAGGGCTTTCACTTGAAGTTCTCGTAACAATGAATCCTGAACTTATAATCTACGTTACAAGTGACCGTAATGCCAAGAATGATGCAGATGCAGTAAATAAGCTTCTCGCAGCGGATGCAGTTTCAGATGTTCCTGCAATTAAGAATAAAAAGATAGTAACTATAGGCTATGATGAATTCATGGATTACGGACCTGCAATATTTGATGCTTTGACAACAGTTGCAGATGCCGTAAGCGCAAAGTAATATATGAGAGAGTTAAATATATCCGGCATCAGGGTAATTATCCGGGTGCCGGATAATTATTCGGACAAAAACATTTACAATGCAGTATTTATCAATGACGGGGATGTAATCTGCAATAACGGCTTTAAAGATTTCATGTATCCGGGCTGTATACTTATCGGTCTTGTGCCGGAAAACAGGCTGGATGAATACACACCATGGCAGGAGAAGGCAATAAGAAAGGGAGCAGCGGACTTCGGCGGAAGATGTGATGAGTATTACACTAAGCTCACACAGCAGATAGTGCCGTGGGCAGCCGGTGAATACAACATTAACAGAGATACGCTTGCTTACGGCGGATATTCACTTGGCGGGCTTGCAGCAGTGTACAGCCTGTTCAGGGATGATACATTTGCTAATATTTTCTCAGTGTGCGGCTCCTTCTGGTATCCCGGCTTTACGGAATACATAAGCAGCACGCCGGTTGTCAATGGGAACGCTTATGTAAGGCTCATAAATGGTGAAAATGAGGGCAGCAGACATGGAAACATCTTCGAAGAGGCACCGGTGCGGGCTCATTATGTCCATGAGTATCTGTCACATATTATGAATGTGTGCGGCAGCTTTGATGAATACGGACACCATGAGCATCACGCAGAGAGAATAAAGTGTGCTCTTGAGGATGTGTTAAAACATATATAATTTTCCTAAATTCATTCAAACATGACGAAAGTCCGGAGAGAAATCCCCGGACTTTTGTCATTATACTGATTAATGCTGCCTGTTCTTCATTGTACATAAAGGACATATTGCCTTCTTGTCGCGGTCATTGAATGTCCAGCCTTTTTCTCTCAGTAATACTACAACGAGCGTCTCGTCACGAAACTCCATGGTATCGAGTCTTCCACATTGATCACATCTTGCACCGGCTATCAGCATTGTTGTCACCTCATTCTTGATTTGTCTTATACATTTTATCAAAAAAAACCTGCAAATCAAGAGTAATAATTCCCAAAAATAAGGTTTAATTAAGAATTCTTTGTGAAGAATTTACTAAGAAGCATCATGTCTGCAACGGGTGAATATTCCCTAATTAATGCATAATTGCAGGGACTACGGACAATAATAAAAATGTGATGATAAATAGTATCACTTAGATGCCTTGATATTTGGAATGATGTAACTTATAATAGTTACTGAGTTAGTCGCAACTAACTATTGTGAAATAATCATGTAAGACTCCTTGCGGTGCAGAACTGCTGAATCTGTACTACTGGAGGCAGCGCCGGCTTCCGGAAGGAGTATCTTCATTATTGAAAGGAGCTGCCAGATGAATTATTTGGAAATTGAAAAGGTTATAGGAAGAGAAATTCTTGACTCAAGGGGTAATCCCACTGTGGAAGCAGAAGTAATACTTATGGATGGTACAGTTGCAAGAGGCTGTGCACCGAGTGGTGCTTCAACAGGCGAATTCGAGGCATTGGAGCTTAGGGACAGTGATAAGGAAAGATATCTTGGCAAAGGTGTACAGAATGCCGTAGATAATATTAATACGACAATTAATGATGTGCTTACGGGAATGGATGCATCAGATATATATGCGGTTGATAAGGCAATGATAGAGGCAGACGGAACTAATGACAAGTCAAAGCTCGGAGCCAATGCGATACTTGCGGTATCAATTGCGTGCTGCCGTGCAGCAAGTGTGTCCCTTGATATTCCGTTATACAGATTCCTTGGAGGTATATCAGGTAACAGACTTCCTGTTCCTATGATGAATATAATTAATGGCGGATGCCATGCACTCTCATCGGGACTTGATGTGCAGGAGTTTATGATTATGCCTGTAGGAGCGCCTTCATTTAAAGAATGCTTAAGATGGTGTTCGGAAGTGTTCCATGCACTTGCAGCAATCCTCAAGGAACGTGGACTTGCAACATCGGTAGGCGACGAAGGTGGATTTGCACCGGCACTTAAGTCAGATGAAGAGGCAATAGAGACAATTCTTGCGGCGGTTAAGAAAGCAGGATATGAGCCGGGAAGAGATTTCAGAATTGCAATGGATGCAGCGTCATCAGAATGGAAGAGTGAGAAAGGTAAGGGGTATTACAGGCTTCCGAAGGCGGGAACCGAGTTTACATCAGAAGAACTTATTGACCATTGGGAGGCGCTCTGTGACAAGTATCCGATTATATCAATCGAAGACGGACTTGATGAAGAAGACTGGGAAGGCTGGGAGAAGCTGACTAAGAGACTTGGAAGCAGAGTACAGCTTGTAGGTGATGACCTTTTTGTTACTAATACCGGGAGACTTTCCAAAGGAATTGGACTTGGAGCAGGTAACTCAATCCTGATAAAGCTTAATCAGATTGGTTCTGTGTCAGAGACACTTGAAGCTATTAAGATGGCACATAAGGCAGGATATACTGCAATAAGCTCACACCGCTCCGGTGAAACTGCTGATACAACAATAGCTGACCTTGCAGTTGCACTTAACACATGTCAGATTAAGACAGGTGCACCGAGCAGAAGTGAACGTGTTGCAAAGTACAACCAGCTCTTAAGAATTGAAGAAGAACTTGGTACAGCAGCCGTATATCCGGGCATAAAGGCATTCAATGTTAATAATTAATCCTGTTTATCAGTATTATGCTCTTTTAAAAATTCAATAAAATCACGGCAGCAAAGCGGCTTAGAGAAATAGTATCCCTGAATGTAGCTGACGCCCAGCGCATTCATTGCTTCAAACTGTTCAGCAGTTTCAATACCCTCGGATACAATCTCAAGCTGCATGTCGTGAATCATGTTGATAGAAGCGTTCATTATGTATTTGCCTTTACTGTTATTGAAGTATGACATAGACATTGAACGGTCGAACTTAATGATATCAACCGGCATATCAATAATGTAATTAAGGTTTGACTGTCCGGTGCCAAAATCATCAAGAGAAAAATGAACGCCATAATCAAGCAGCGCATGCATGTTATTGATAAGGGCATTGCGTGCTCCGATGGAAGCTGATTCTGTAATCTCAAGATTAATCATATCAGGAGCAACATCATATTTTTTGAGAATATTGATATAGCGTTCTGCAAGCTGCTCGTAGGAGCATTGTACGGCAGACAGATTAACTTCAATATAATCAATTCCGTACTGACGCAGATCATGTTTTTTGATAAAACGGCATACATGCTCAAATATCAGTTCACCGAGTTTTATTATGGAGCTGTTTTTCTCTGCAATGTCAATAAACTTTGCCGGGGGAAGTATATTCCCGTCTTCATCCTTTATTCGCACAAGCGCCTCGGCACTGGAAAAACGGCCGGTTTTGGTAGAATATATCGGCTGATAGTATACTGCTATTGTATCATTGTCTATAGAATCTTTTACAAGCTGTTCAATCCTCTGTGCATCTTTCATCTCATTCAGTACATTAATATCAACGAAGACAAGGCCGTTCTCGAGGAATTCACGGTTACGCTGTCTTGCGTAGCTTGTAAGATAAAGCATCTCCGCAGCATTGCCTGCTATTGTACTGTCAGGGATGCATATGATGCCTGCCGGGATTACTATGTCAGAGTTAGTACCCCATCCGGTACGGATCTTCTCCTGAACGAGTTCAAATGCATCAGATGCAGCATTGGCATCATCGAACATCATGGTCACTTTATCTTCGCCGCTCTTGAATGTTACCGCACCGGGAATGTCGGAGAAAAATCTCACAATACTGTAGTTTATATCACGCGCAACTGATGGCGTAAGATTATTCTGGAATGAATTAAGTCTTACGAATACAACTGAGGCGAACTGGCGTCCGTCATTATAATATTGCTGCATATACTGTACAAGCGCATTATAGTTAAAAAGCCCGGATGTGCGGTCTATGTTGGTAAGAGGCGTCTCAAGCATTATAAACAATATGAGTATGCCGATGCAGCTTGAAAAGCTGACAATAAGAATCTCCCTATGGAAAAATTGCACAACCGCAGAAGCAATCCAGAATATCATCCATATTGTAATTGCTTTGCTGCGCTGGGGATTTATTGCGTTGCGGTGTTTTATTGCGGTTGCAAGAACATTTATTATAAAAATTAATACAATTATGTATGCTGCAGAAACGCTTGGACCATATGTATATACTGCATCAGAACCTAACTCTTTTGAATGATGTATAGGGAGTGTGTATATAATTACAGATCCTATTATGGCGGCGGCATAGTATATATGCATGCAGCGGATGTAGTTTTTATGATTGCTGCTGTATACGTCGATGCAAATGTACCGCAGACTGAAGAAGCCTACACATACAAGTGAGATAAGATAGGCTTTACATATGAATCCGGTATAAGCGGGGGAATAGCTCCGGTAATTGTCAATTACAATAACGGAATATATATCGAGAAGAACACATAAGAAAGTTACAATAATGGTAATCAGGAAAGCCTGACTTGTGCGAAGCGGAAGATGTTTCTGCTGACAATAGAAAATAAAGATTATTAACAGTAAAGAAGCAGCACAAATCTGAGATGCAAAATTCATATATCCTCCGTAATCTGAAAAGCAATCTGAATGTAACAAAAAATCTGTATATGATCCAAAAAAATCCTATAAATCATATGTATACTATATCGCTTGTATACTATATCACATACAGATTTTATTGCAACATCAAATATAGCTTACATATCAGGTTCAGATATCGGCAAAGAATGCGACTGCTATAGCCCCGGGGCCTACATGTGTTCCTATGGCACCTCCTATTGTACCTGTCTTAAGAATATCGGCATGACCTTCCCAGATATCTTTACTGTCATTTATATATTTTTTAAGCATTACGTCCGAAAGTCCGGTATAGCCTAAGAATACAGGCTTTGTAAAATCTATTCCAAATGACTTTACCTGCTCGATAAGAAAGTTGTTGCCCTGCTTTGAACCGCGTGCTTTGCCAAGAATTGCAACTTCTCCTTCCCTGACGGTTACAACGGGCTTTATTGAAAGAAGACTGCCGGCAAGAGCAACAGTTTTGGATATGCGTCCGCCCTTTTTCAGATACTCAAGAGTATCAAGGAGAGCCAGCGTATGCAGTGACTGCTTGCGGCTGTTAAGTTCATCGGCAATGTCGGCACATTGCATGCCTGAATCTGCCAGCTGCATTGCATATGTAACAAGCGCTTTTTCACCGACAGACACGTTCTCGCTGTCAACGACATATACTCCCTCATCGAATTCAGCGGCAGCAATGCAGGCACTCTGGTAGGTGCCTGACAGTCTGGATGATATAGTTATTATAAGAACATCGCTTCCATCAGACCGGGCTTCGCTGATTGCCTCTTCAAAAATATATGGTGTCACCTGGCTTGTCTTAGGAAGGGTGTCACTTTCAATAAGTTTTTCGTAGAATTCATGGTGAGTGATTGTCGCACCGTCTTTATATTCATCCTCATCAAATCTTATAGTGAGTGGAAGTACATTAAGCCTGCTGTCATGTGGTGCGAGGATGTCAGAACCTGAATCAGTTATAAATTTTATGCTCATTTGCAGTAGTCTCCAAAAAATAGTTTGATTATAAAATAACTTATTGAATATTAACACGTGAATGAGTCGGGGTCAAGGACTATTTTGGTAATCAAAATATTGCAATACAATACAAAAAGTATTAATATATAAGCAAATATATAAGTAATACTTGAAGTGTAAAGAAAAGGAAATTATTAAATACTGTAATCAGGAGGGAACAGAATGAAACTTGAACAGATGAAGATTAAGAAAAGGCTCCGTACAGGGTTTGGCTTTGTTACGCTGCTTGCAATGCTGTCGGCAGTAGTTGGCATTATTGCGCTTATTGTGGTATCAACACGTTATGAATATGCGCTGTCACACTATGGATTTTCACAGGGGGATGTAGGCAAAGCAATGGTAAGCTTTGCGGAGGCAAGAAGTGCTCTCCGTGCTGTTGTGGGATATGATGACGAGAATGAGATAGAAGAACAGATAGAATTACATGACCAGAAAAAAGAGGTATTCCAGACATATATGGAGGAGGTTGAGAAGTCTGTAACATATAGAGAAGGAATTCAGGCGTACAATGATGTCCTTAATGAACTTGACGGCTATTGGGAACTTGATGGACAGATAATGAAGCTCGCAACCTCTAATGACAAAGATGGTTATTTAAAGGCTCAGAAACTTGATGTCGAGCAGCTTACACCTAAGTATGAAAAGATATATGCGGAGTTTGCGGATCTTATGAATCTTAATGTGCAAAAGGGCGACAGTGCCAAGGATATGCTTCATGTTGTTGAAATTGTAATTACGGTACTGATAATTGGTGTGATTGCAGCTGCAGTTTTATCATCAACAAAGCTCGGCAATACTATAGCTACAGATATTGAAAAGCCGCTTCTTGCATTACAGGCGAGACTTAAGACATTTGCAGAAGGTGACCTTGAGAGCCCGTTCCCTGAAGCTAATACCAATGATGAGATTGGTGAGATGATTGAAGAAGCGAGAGGGATGGCGGAGAATCTGAACCTTATTGTAACAGATGCCGGAGAACTTCTTACACAGATGGCAGACGGCAATTATGCAATTTCCACTAAGATAGAAGACAGATATGTAGGTAAGTTTGCTGCTCTTATGGATGCAATGCGTAAGATGAACAGAGAGATGAATGATGCACTGTCACATGTTAATGACGCAGCCAATCAGGTAACAATAGGCTCGGAGAATCTTGCTGAGTCTGCACAGGCACTTGCAGAAGGTGCAACAGATCAGGCAGGTGCGGTTGAAGAGCTTACCGCAACGATTGCCAACATTACCGAAGGAGTTGACAGGACAGCAGAAGATCTCGATGAAATGCGCAAGAAAGCCGATATGTATGCAAAGAAGGCAGATGACAGCCGTGAGCAGATGACTGAGCTTGTTTCGGCAATGAACCGTATTGATGAGACATCCAAGAAGATTGAGAATATCATTTCCGATATAGAGAATATAGCAAGTGAGACTAATCTTCTCTCACTTAATGCGGCAATTGAAGCAGCGCGTGCAGGAGAGGCAGGAAGAGGATTCGCAGTTGTGGCAGAGCAGATAAGAAAGCTCGCCGAGCAGAGTGCTCAGTCGGCTGTGGACACTAGAACACTCATAGAAGGCTCGTTGCGCGAAGTTGATGATGGTAATCTTGCAGCAGAAAGCGCAGCGGGTGCAATTGAAGAAGTAGTTGAAGGAATAAAGAATATTGCGGAAGCATCCAACAGGCTCAGTGAGACACTTAACGAGCAGGCTAAGGCGATGGATCAGGCAGAAGCAGGAGTTAACCAGATATCTGAGGTTGTACAGTCTAATTCGGCTGCAGCACAGGAATCATCGGCAACAAGCGAGGAGCTTTCAGCTCAGGCAACTACACTCAGCGATCTTGTCGGAAGATTCACACTGAGAAGCTGATATAATATTGAATATCTACACGGATAAGTAATTAAGGCAGTCCTTGCCCATTGGATTATGGGGAGGGCTGCTTTTTATATGAGGAAACCGGAAAACGAGATAATAAATTTGTATATCAAAAGTATCGTTAAATCATTGATTGCTATCGCATTTTAGATTAAAATATAAAAAATGTATTATGTATGACAATATGGGAGAGAATCAATGAGCAAATTTATTTTAAGCTGTTGTTCAACGGCAGACCTTACAAAAGAACATTTTGAAAAGATTAATGTAAGATACATATGTTTTCATTACGAGCTTGACGGAGTGGAACATGCAGATGATCTCGGACAGTCAATTCCATTTGATGAGTTCTATAAGAAGATGGCTGAAGGAGCAATGACCAAGACATCCCAGGTTAATGCGGAGGAATATAAGGAATACTTTGAAGGGTTCCTTAAGGAAGGTTACGATGTACTGCATGTATGCCTTTCATCAGGAATATCGGGTACGGTTAACTCTGCCAATATAGCCAGAGATATGCTTGCGGATGAATATCCCGACAGAAAAATATATGTTGTGGATTCGCTTGGCGCGTCATCCGGTTATGGCCTTATCATGGATACGCTTGCGTCACTCCGTGATGAAGGAAAGACAATAGATGAGCTGTATTCATGGGTTGAGGAGCATAAGCTCGAACTTCATCACTGGTTTTTCTCAACTGACCTTACATTCTACATCAGGGGAGGAAGAATATCCAAGACAGCCGGAGCAATAGGCTCAATACTTAATATATGTCCGCTGCTTAATATGGATAATCTTGGAAGACTTATTCCGAGATATAAGATAAGAGGCAGGAAGAAGGTAATTACAGAGATTGTTAAGCGGATGGAAGAGAATGCACAGGACGGACATGATTACGCAGGCAAATGTTTTATATCGCAGTCAGCATGCTATGAGGATGCAAGAGCAGTTGCAGACCTTGTCGAGGCTAAGTTCCCTAAACTTAACGGCAGGGTTGAGATTAACAGTATAGGAACTACAATAGGAAGCCATACGGGACCGGGAACAGTGGCACTTTTTTTCTGGGGCGGTATGAGAAAAGAGTAGTTTTTACATGGACAAAATAGCTATTATGAGGAGATTATGCTGATGCTGACACAATTTGCAAGAACAGAGCTGTTGCTTGGAAAAGATGCTATGGAAGTTCTTAAGAACTCAAGAGTTGCCGTGTTCGGAGTAGGAGGCGTAGGTGGATATGTGTGCGAGGCGCTTGTGCGAAGCGGTGTAGGTGCATTTGATCTTATTGATGATGACAAGGTCTGCCTTACTAATCTAAACAGACAGATTATAGCAACGAGAAAGACAGTGGGCAAATACAAAGTTGACGTTATGGAAGAACGTATACATGATATTAATCCTGATGCCGGAGTGCGTGTGCACAAGTGCTTTTTCCTGCCTGAGAACGCTGATGAGTTTCCGTTTGATGAGTATGATTATGTTGTAGACGCAGTGGATACCGTAACAGCCAAGATAGCACTTGTAATGAAGGCTCAGGAGAAAAATATACCAATAATCAGCAGTATGGGTGCAGGCAATAAGCTTGACGCAAGTCAGTTCCGTGTTGCGGACATTTATAAAACCAAGGTATGCCCGCTTGCCAAGGTTATGAGAAGAGAACTTAAGAAGCGTGGAGTTAAGAAGCTGAAGGTTGTATATTCCGAGGAAATGCCGACAAGGCCGGTAGAAGATATGGCTATAAGCTGCAGGACGAACTGCATATGTCCTCCGGGTGCACAGCATAAGTGCACGGAGAGAAGAGATATTCCGGGAAGTGTTGCTTTTGTACCTTCTGTTGCGGGACTTATTATAGCCGGAGAGGTTGTTAAGGATCTGACGGCAGGAGCCGGACGTACTGATGAATAATAGAAGATATATAGCTAAAGGCATTTTGAAGAAAGATAAAAAGAGCGCATTTAATAAGGCATTTGTAAAGTCGCTTCCAATCATGTGCAGTTATCTGTTTGTGAGTATGGCATACGGAATGATGATGGAAGAATCAGGATTCCACTGGTATTATTCACTGTTTGCAAGTCTTACGATATATACAGGGGCTTTTCAGTTTGTCCTCATCACGTTCTTAAGCAGTACGGCTTCAATTGCTACAATAGCGGTGACGGCGCTTCTTATGAACAGCAGACAGACATTTTACAGCCTTACATTAGTTAAGGACTTTAAGAGAATGGGTAGAAGAAAGCTGTACATGATCCACACGATGACGGATGAGACATATGCTGTCAACTGTACACTTGATGAGAATGAACCTGAACATGATGATGAGATGTTTTTTGTGGCACTTCTGAGCAGATGTTACTGGATGGCAGGAGCTGTGGCCGGTGGTGTTATAGGACAGCTGATACCATTTTCGCTTGATGGGATTGATTTCTGTATGACAGCATTGTTTGTAATAATATTTATTGATCAGTGGGAAAAGGCAGACAGCCATATTCCGGCTATAACCGGGATTGCTGCTGCCATATTATGTCTGTATGCCTTCGGAACAACAGCATTCATGCTTCCGTCGCTTATACTTGTGTCAGGGATACTTGTGTGCCTTAACATGCGCAGGCCGGCACGTGAGGCGGCAGATAATACAGGCAATACCGGACGGGAGACACAAAGATGAATACAGGAATGCACCCGGCGTCAGGTGCCGGCATTAATATATGGTATGTGTGTGCTGCTATTCTGATATCTGCTGTAATAACATTTGCACTCAGGGCACTGCCGTTTATTCTGTTTAAGGATAACAGAAGCCTTCCGGGATGGCTTAGGAGACTTGGAAAGCTTCTGCCATCCGCAATTATGGCGGTGCTTATAGTCTACTGTGTTAAGGATATAAGGGATGCAATGCTGCCGGCAGGGCTGCTTGAGCTTATTGCGGTTGTTATTGTGGCAGCAAGCTACAAATGGAAGCACAATACATTTTTGAGTATACTGCTTGGAACGGCAGCATACATGGTGATGATAAGAATGGTTTAGTTTGTATACAGGAGGCGGCATACAATGAATGGCAGCATTAATGATGTTAAAAGATCTGATAGCGGCAATGTGACAATGGAACAGATGGCAAAGCTTGATGCTCTGAGGGAGTATCTTAAAAGCCTCGAATCGGTTGCAGTCGCATTTTCAAGCGGTGTCGATTCAACATTTCTTCTTAAAACGGCTAAGGATACACTGGGCGATAATGTTATTGCAGTGACGGCACGTTCCTGCTCATTCCCGGGCAGAGAGCTTAATGAGGCTCTGGAGTTCTGCAAAAAAGAAGGAATCCGCCACTTTGTCTGTGAATCTGAGGAACTGTCAATAGACGGATTTGCACAGAATCCCAAGAACAGATGTTACCTCTGTAAGAAGGAGCTTTTCCGGAAGATTCAGGAGATAGCTGACGAGAACGGCATTGCGGCGATAGCTGAAGGTTCCAATATGGATGATATGGGAGATTACAGACCGGGACTTACGGCAGTAGCAGAGCTTGGAATAAAAAGTCCGCTAAGACACTGTAATCTTACAAAGGCAGATATAAGAGCGCTTTCAAGATATCTTAATCTTCCTACATGGAAAAAGCAGTCATTTGCATGTCTTTCATCAAGATTTGTATATGGTGAGACGATAACGGAAGAAAAGCTTGGAATGGTAGATAAAGCTGAGCAGCTGCTTCTTGATATGGGATTCCATCAGGTAAGGGTAAGAATTCACGGTATGATGGCAAGAATTGAGATTGATCCGTCGGAATTCGCAATGCTCATGGAAGAAAACAACCGTATGAAAATTACCGGTGAATTCAAAAAATACGGATTTACATATGTGTCACTGGATCTTATGGGGTACAGGACCGGAAGTATGAATGAAGTACTGCAATAGGGTAGTATACCGGTAATCCCGGTGATGTCTGCCGGTTTGCATAATAATTTTAATATTTGTGTGGTTTATTGTAAATTTTTCTAAACTTATAGGCGATTTTGTAGTAAAATAAAAGAGTGGGATGATGGAATTGAAACGGCTGCGGATGTATGGAATGCTGAACGGCATACTGAACGGCATACAACTCATGGCCAATGCAATTTAATTCATACGCAAATAATCAGTAAGGGAGATAATAAAGTATGAGATCAATTGGCGCAAAGATTAATTATGTATTGCTGCTTGTATTTCTGATATGCGGCGTCGGCATGCTTATAGTTAATGCTAAGATTAACAGCATGGATGACATAACTAATGAGATAAGCCAGAATTACATTGCCAGCGTCAGTGAGGTTGATACGATTTCGGAGAATGTTACCAGCCTCAAATCACAGATGATGGAGTATCTGCTTGTTGGTGAAGATAAGCGTCCGGCTACACTTGGCAATATAACCAAGACACAGGGAGCGATAGTTACTTCATTCCAGAATCTTAAGAAGTATGCCTCAACACAGCGTACAGAAGAAGCTGTAGGCAGACTTGAGCAGTCGTATGGTACATATAAGGATCAGTATAATGCGGTTTTGAAAGACATTGATAATGGTAATATTAAAGATGTGGCATCAATAGATGCACGGCTTGGTAAGGCATATGATGATCTTGAGATACGGGTACATTCAGTTGAAGTACAGAATACGGTTAATACCGCACGTGCCCAGAAGTCACTTGCAGGAAGTGCAAAAGCAAGCCATATCACATTTATTGCTGTAGGAATACTGCTTATTGCCGCAATTGCCGCAGGTGTAATTGTAGTAAGATTTACTGTAATTGCGCCGGCCAGAACTGCTACTCGTGAGCTTAATATAATTATTGACGGCATAGAGAAGAATGATGGCAATCTGACAGCGCGTGTTACGCAGAAGTCCCAGGATGAGATAGGACAGCTTGTCGGTGGCGTTAACAAATTTATAGAAGTACTGCACAGTATTATTGCAGAGATTAAAGCTGATGCAGATAATGTCAGTAACAGTACTAATGTAGTATATCAGCAGATTTCTACCGCAGACGGCAATATTATGGATGTTTCGGCTACAATGCAGCAGCTGTCGGCAGGAATGGAAGAGATGGCGGCTTCAGCTGAGCATATAAGCAATGAGACTGATTCCATAAGTACAAGTATGGAGAATATTGCAGCTCAGGCAGGTGAGGGTTCCAACAAGGCGAAGGATATAAAGGTAAGGGCTGTTGCACTCAGGGATGACGGAATTGCAAGCAAAGAGACTACAAGCAGCATGGCTGATGAGATAAGGACAGCTGTAAGGGCATCACTTGAGAAGAGTAAGGATGTAGAGAAGATTAATGCGCTGACAGACAATATTCTTAATATATCAAGCCAGACTAATCTGCTTGCACTTAATGCATCAATTGAGGCTGCAAGGGCTGGTGAGGCAGGCAGAGGATTTGCGGTTGTTGCCGATGAGATAAGAACGCTTGCCGACTCAAGCAGAGCTACAGCTAATGATATTCAGGTAATAAGCCGTGATGTAACAGCTTCTGTTGAAGAACTTGCGGAGAATGCCAACAAGATGATTGATTTTATTCTTAATGTTGTAATGCCTGACTATGATAAGCTTGTTAATATGGGTGAACAGTATAACAGGGATGCAGGTGATTTTGATGACATTATGATTGCATTTACTGAAGACTCAGCGCAGCTTAAGAAGACAATGGAGGATGTTGCAGGACTTATCAGAAGTATGTCATCGACTATTAATGAGAACTCTGAGGGAGTTGCAATGGTATCAGACAGTGCATGCGGACTTACTGAAGGCATGAGCCAGATAAAAGACGAGATGTCGCATACAGAGGAAGTAGCAGCAAGACTTGGAGAGACTGTGAGCCGCTTTACACAGATATAATCATATGAAAGGAAGTCAGACGATATGAAAAGAAGACTTTTAATTACAGTAATATTTATGGCAATGTTGTCTGCCCTTACCGGATGTGGAAGCAGGCAGGAAGTTACAACACTTATAATGGCTGATGTGCAGGAGGGAGATCATCCTACCGCAAAGGCCTGTGATAAGTTTGCAGAGCTGGTTAAAGAAAAGACTAATGGCAGAATTGAGATTGAGGTGTATCACGGCTCAACACTCGGAACAGAGGCAGAACAGATTGCACAGGCAACTGTAGGCGGAATTGATTTCGTGCGTGTATCATCCCCTGTTTCTGCTTATGATGATGACATAAAGGCATTTCAGGCATTGTATCTGTATGGCAGTGAGGATGACATGTGGAAGGTGCTCGACGGACAGATAGGCAACGAATTCCTTAAGGCACAGAAGCTCAAGAATAATGGCCTGGAAGGTCTCTGCTGGATATCAGGCGGTTCAAGAAATTTCTACAATAATGTAAAGCCTGTTTCGAGCCCTGAGGATCTTAAGGGACTTACGCTTCGTGTTAATACTGATTCCATGTTTGCATTTCTTGACAAATGCGGCGCCAAGGGTGTGAATGTATCATATGGTGATATCTACAATGCGATTGCAGATGGGACAATAGACGGAGCAGAGAATAACTGGCCGTCATATATATCTACGGGACATTATAAAGTGGCACCTTACATTACTGTTGATGAGCATACGAGAATACCGGAGATGATAGTTGCATCGGCAGAGACAATGAATAAGCTTTCACAGGAGGATCAGCAGATAATCCGTGAATGTGCAACGGAGGCCGGCAAGCTTCAGAGACAGTGGATGCAGGAATACGATGAGAAAGCAATAAAGGAAGCAGAAGCTGCAGGCTGTACAATCACATATCTGACGAAGGAACAGGTCGCAAAGTTCCAAAGCGTTGCCCAGCCGGTTAATGAGCAGGTCAGCAGCAAATATATGGATATAATTAAGAAGATTAAGGCAGCACAGTAAAGGAGCACATGTGACTAAGAAGAAGCTTGCTCTTGAGGTTATAGAGAAACTGAAAAATGAATACCCTGATGCAGCCTGTACGCTTGATTATGATGATGCATGGAAGCTGCTTGTAAGTGTACGCCTTGCGGCACAGTGCACTGACGCGAGAGTTAATGTTGTGGTTGAGGGACTTTTTGACAAATACCCAAGTGTGGCTGCACTTGCAGAAGCTGATGTTGATGACATAGAGAATATCGTGCGTCCATGTGGACTTGGCAGAAGCAAGGCACGCGATATAAGCGCATGTATGAAGATGCTGCACGAAAAGTATAGTGATACCGTGCCGGATGACTTTGATGAACTGCTCAAGCTTCCGGGTGTGGGACGTAAGAGTGCTAATCTTATAATGGGAGATGTGTTCGGTAAGCCTGCAATTGTGACGGATACACACTGTATAAGGCTTGCTAACAGGATAGGTCTTGTCGACAATATAAAGGAGCCTAAGAAGGTGGAGATGGCACTGTGGAAGATAATTCCACCCGAAGAAGGCAGTGACCTCTGCCACAGGCTTGTAATACACGGAAGGGAAGTGTGTACGGCAAGAACTGCACCATATTGCGACAGATGCTGCCTTGCGGATATATGCCGTAAAAATATCTGAATAAATATTTAATACAACGGCAATCCTCTATTATATATTACAGGCATTAAGTGCCGGCAGAATGGAGGAGCAGATTAGAGAATGTCAGATATGTTTTGTTTTCAGTGCCAGCAGACAGCAGGCAACCAGGGATGTATTAAAACAGGAGTGTGTGGTAAGCAGCCCTCAACAGCCAATCTTCAGGATGAGCTTGTAGCGGAGCTTATACGCCTCGCACAGACAGCGCTTGATAATGGTAAGATGTCACATGAGACAGATGATTTACTTATGGACGGTCTTTTTACGACCCTGACTAACGTAAATTTCAGTGATTCTGCGATAAAAGCATTCACAGAACGTGTGGTAAAGATGCGTGAAGCGCTTGGCGGCGGCAATATCCCTGTTATATCATTGTGGGAGGGGGATACGGACATTGTATCGCTTCGTTCCACTCTGCTGTTCGGATTGAAGGGGATGGCTGCATACGCACATCACAGCAGGAATCTTGGGTTCCGCGATGATGAGGTGAGCGGCTGGTTCTATAAAGGATTAACAGAGATAAATAAAAAGCATACAGTGCAGGAATGGCTTGAGCTTATCATGGAGTTTGGCAGAATTAATTTCAAATGCATGCAGATGCTTGATACAGCCAATACAGCAGCGTATGGGACACCGGTGCCTACAAAGGTCAATACTGACATAAAGAAAGGTCCTTTTATTGTAGTATCGGGACATGACTTAAGAGACCTTGCACAGCTACTTGCACAGACCGAGGGCAAGGGAATAAACATCTACACTCACAGTGAGATGCTGCCGGCACATGGCTATCCCGGACTTAAAAAATATCCGCATCTTGCAGGTAATTTCGGAACGGCATGGCAGAGCCAGCAGAAGGAATTTGAAGATATACCGGCACCTGTGCTGTTTACCACGAACTGTCTTATGCCATGGCGCAAAAGCTATAAGGATAATCTGTATACAACATCAGTTGTGGGTTACGAAGATATAAAGCATATCGAAGGGGATGAACATGGTAATAAGGATTTTACACCTATTATAGAGCATGCATTAAGACTTGGCGGCTATGAGCATGACAGAAGCATGAGCGGAATAAACGGAGGTCACATTCTTACAACCGGTTTTGCGCATGGAACGGTTCTTGCCAATGCGGATAAGGTGATTGAGGCTGTTAAGAGCGGTGCGGTAAAACACATATTCCTTGTAGGTGGATGTGATGGAGCACATCCGGGGCGCAACTATTATACGGAATTTGTCAAGCAGACACCTATGGATTCGCTGATTCTTACTCTGGCGTGCGGCAAGTACCGCTTCAATGATATTGACCTTGGTGAGATTAACGGACTGCCGCGGATACTTGACATGGGACAGTGCAATGATGCCTACAGTGCGATAAAAGTAGCAGCGGCACTTGCGGAAGCTTTTGGCTGCGGTATAAATGAACTTCCGCTTACGCTTGTACTCTCATGGTACGAACAGAAAGCTGTATGTATTCTTCTTACACTGCTTTCACTCGGAATAAAGGGAATATATCTCGGACCTACATTCCCGGCGTTCATCTCGGAAGGAGTTGCAAGAGTCCTCACAGAGCAGTTCGGACTTCAGCCGATTACGGCACCGCAGCAGGATCTGGATGCAATACTTGGAAGAAGATAATATACCGCAATTGAGAAAAATGCATAATCCTGCAATGAATTACATGTAAAAATTATCAAAAACTACAAAATTTTAAATTTTTTAAAAAAATACTTACGAAGAAAAAATGTATATGATAGAATAGCCTCTGCAAAAAAGAATGCCATGTGCGAATATATTTACAACGCAGGAAGGATACACAGCAGTGGAGTCAGTACGAGTTGACTCCGCTGCTTATTTTTTGCGGATATTAGAGATTTAAAAGGAATTCAAAAGGAGAAAAACAAATGCCAAGAACAAAAAAACAGGAAATTATCTACACAATCATGATGGTAATCGTCATGGTATACGGAATGGTGTGCTACAACATAGCACTTGATACAAAGGGAATGCAGTACTTTATATTCGGTGCAGCGCTTTCGGAACTTCCGCTTATGGGCGTTGTTGCTTTTGTGCTTGATACTTTTATTGCAGGACCAATTGCAAAAAAAATAACATTCAGACTTTTTACACCGGGACAGGATAAGCAGATTTTTATTATTCTTTCTATATCACTGCTGTCACTCTGGACAATGTGTCCTATGATGAGCCTTGCCGCAACAATATTTTTCAAGACGGGATTGAGTGCACAGATTCTTCCGGTATGGCTTGGGACAACTGCACTTAATATGCCGGCGGCACTTATATGGCAGCTGTTTGCAGCCGGCCCGCTTGTGAGATTTATTTTCGGAAAAGCGGTGATGAACTGATAAACAAGAATGAAATATGCGCTATATCAATATTATATAGCAGATTGGTAAAAATTTAGCAAAGATTATAATATTTTGCTAAATTTGTAAAAAAAAGCTTGTAAATAAAAAATGGAGTTGTATAATAACAACGATTTCAAATTCACATTTATAACACATTTGCAATCTGGAGGTGATAAAAGACATGGGCAATTTGACAGAGAAGCTGATGGAAGAGCTGAACTGTGAGACCGTCTTTACAATCCCTGTATTCGGCGGAATCGGAGTGGCAGAATCAGTAGTTGTCACGTGGATTATAATGGCGGTTATGGTGATTGCTGCTATTATCCTGACAAGGAATCTTCGCGTAGACCACATCAGCAGACGTCAGGCAGTGGCCGAAACGATTGTGACGAAACTCAATGGCATGGTAGAGAGCATGATAGGACCGGAAGGAAAGAGATATGTTCCGTATCTTGCAACAGTACTGGTGTACATAGGCATAGCCAATATAATAGGTCTGTTCGGATTCAAATCCCCGACTAAGGATCTTAATGTAACGGCAGCGCTCGCCATAATGAGTATCGTGTTGGTTGAAGGTGCCGGAATATACCAGCACGGTGTAAAAAAATGGCTTCACAAATTCACGGAGCCTATTGCAGTTGTTACACCAATCAACATCCTTGAGGTCTTTACAAGACCGCTGTCGCTGTGTATGCGACTTTTCGGTAATGTACTTGGCTCTTATGTAATCATGGAGCTGCTGAAGATTATTGTCCCGGTAGTTGTACCGGCAGTATTCTGTCTGTATTTTGATATATTTGACGGACTTCTTCAGGCATACGTATTTGTATTTCTTACTTCACTTTATATCAAAGAAGCTGTGGAGTAACATCAAAATTTTATTAATTTATTAAGATTAACGGAGGATTATTTCTATGGGTACAATAATAGCAATTGGTGCAGGTATTGCAGTATTAGGTGGACTTGGTGCCGGTATCGGTATCGGTATTGCAACAGGTAAGGCTTCAGAGGCAGTTGCAAGACAGCCTGAGGCAGAAGGTAAGATCAGTAAGACACTTATTCTTGGTTGTGCACTTGCAGAGGCAACAGCTATTTATGGTTTCGTTATCGCACTTATGATTATTATCATGTTAAAGTAATTTGAAAGGCAGGTTGGTAAGATGCTCCGATTAGATTGGAATTTATTATTTACCGTAATAAATCTTTTACTGCTTTTCGTGTTAATGAAGATTTTTTTGTTTAAGCCGGTTCAGAAGATTCTTGATGAGAGACAGACAGAGGCTGACAGGCAGTTTGACGAGGCGAAGGCACGTCAGGATGCAGCCGATGGAATGAAGGCACAGTACGAGCAGTCTATGGCTGACATCGAGAAACAAAGAGAAGATACTCTGCGTGAAGTAAGACGTAATGCTGATGCTGAGTATCACAGAATCGTTGAAGATGCCCAGGATAAGGCTAAGCAGATAAAGGATGATGCTGTTGCAGAGGCTGAGAATAAGAAAACTCAGATTCTTAAGAAGGCTGAGAAAGAAATCGCAGACATGGTTGTTGATGCAGCAGTTAAGGTAGTAGGAGAGAAGGAAGGAGCTGCTGTTGACAGTTCCCTCTATAACGAATTTTTAAATAAAGCAGGTGATAAATAGTGACTCAGGCAGCGATTGATTACGCAACGGATTTGCGCAAAACGGAAACTCCAAAGGAACTACTGCAGCAGGTCAGGGGAATTCTTGAAGCCGTACCTGAAGTTAGAACGGATTTTGAAAACCCTACAGTATCTATTGAGAAAAAGCACCTGGTTATTGACAGAGTATTTCCTAAGGAAATAAGAGATTTTTTGAAAATACTGTGCGACAACAAAGATTTTCAGCTCTTTGATGAAATCTGTCAGGCATTTGATGAGCTCGGAAGAACTCCACAGGCAGAAGAAGATCACGCACAGCTGGTATATGTTACTCCACCAACTGATGAGCAGCTTGATGGAATAAAGAAGTTCCTTGCAAAGGAATTCAATAATCCTGATATTAAGATTGACTGCAAAGAAGACAAGTCACTCAAGAGCGGTTTTATCTTAAGGGTAGGAACTAAAGAATATGACTGGAGTGAGAAGGGAAGAATCGAGCAGTTTGAAAACAGTATAGCCAAGGCTGTTAATTCTTCACGCAATACTACATTCAGTGAAGAGGGAATTATATCAATTCTCCGTACTGAGATTGCAGATTTTGAACTCGAAGCTAAGAATAAAGAGATTGGTGTTGTTAACTGGGTTGGTGACGGTATCGCCAATATCGACGGAATCGACCATGCATTCTATGGTGAAATCGTAGTATTTGACTGTGGTGTTAAGGGCATGGTACAGGATGTAAGACGTGACGAGATAGGTGTTATCCTTTTCGGACGTGATACAGAGATAAAGGAAGGCACAAGAGTTGTCAGAACCGGTAAGATGGCTGGTATCCCTGTAGGCGATGCATTCAAGGGCAGAATAATAAATGCACTTGGCGAGCCTCTTGATGGTGAAGGAGATATTGAGCAGGCAGGCTTCAGACCTATCGAGTGTCCTGCACCAAGCATCGTTGACAGAAAGTCGGTATCTGTACCAATGGAGACTGGTATACTTTCAATTGACTCTATGTTCCCAATCGGACGTGGACAGAGAGAGCTTATCATCGGTGACCGCCAGACAGGTAAGACTTCAATTGCAATGGATACAATCATCAACCAGAAGGGTAAGGATGTTGTATGTATATATGTTGCAATCGGACAGAAGGCATCAACTATTGCAAAGCTTGTTAATACATTGAAGAAAAATGATGCAATGGATTATACGATTATCGTATCAGCTACAGCATCTGATCCTGCACCGTTACAGTACATAGCACCTTATTCAGGTACGGCACTTGCGGAGTACTTCATGTATCAGGGCAAGGATGTGCTTATCGTATATGATGACCTTTCAAAGCATGCTGTTGCATACCGTGCAATATCACTTCTTCTTGAAAGATCACCGGGACGTGAGGCATATCCGGGCGATGTATTCTACCTCCACTCAAGACTTCTTGAGCGTTCAAGCCGTCTTACGGCTGAGGCAGGCGGCGGTTCAATAACTGCACTTCCGATAATAGAGACTCAGGCAGGTGATGTATCTGCATACATTCCTACTAATGTTATTTCTATTACAGACGGACAGATTTTCCTTGAAAGTGAGCTGTTCTTCGCAGGTCAGCGTCCTGCCGTCAACGTAGGTCTTTCAGTATCACGAGTTGGTGGTGCTGCGCAGACTAAGGCTATGAAGAAGGCATCGGGAAGTATCCGTATCGACCTTGCACAGTACAGAGAGATGGAAGTATTCACACAGTTCTCATCAGACCTTGATGAGAATACCAAGAAGCAGCTTGCACATGGTAAAGCGCTTATGGAGCTGTTAAAGCAGCCGCTTGGACATCCTATGAGTATGGCAGATCAGGTAATCACACTTGTTGCGGCTAACGCACATATCTTCAGTGATATGGATGCATCAGTGGTAAAGCCTTTCCAGGGCGCTATGCTTAAGGAATTCCATCTTAATCATTCAGATATAGTTACGGAGCTTGAGACAAAGAAAACTCTTTCAGATGACCTGAAGGATTCAATTGTCAAGGCTGCCGGAGAGATTAAGGCTGGTTTTAAGCCGGAAGAGGCAGTTGAAGAGAATATCTAGTTGATTCGGAGTGTGTGCTATGGCTAATGCAAAGGAAATTCAAAATAGAATAAGAAGCATTCAGGACACAATGAAGATTACAAGAGCCATGTATATGATGTCTTCAATGAAACTCCGTAAGGCAAAGCAGCAGCTTGAAAATACGGAACCATATTTCTTCGGATTGCAGGATCAGATATCAAGCATTCTGTATCATTTCCCTGATATGGAGCATATATATTTTGATAACCGCAGTTCCGATAATGCAGAGACCTTAAAGAAAAAAGCGTATATCGTGCTTACAGGCGATAAAGGCATGGCAGGCGCGTACAACCACAATGTTATAAAGGAAGCACAGAATCTCTGTGATAATTCCGATAATTATACGCTTTTTGTTGTCGGTGAGATTGGAAGACAGTATTTCCTGGGACAGGGATATCCTGTCAGGGAGGATTTCCGGTTCACGGCTACCAACCCTTCGATGCACAGGGCGCGTGTTATAACGGAGCTTATAGTAGACCTGTATAACCGCGAACAGCTTGATGAAGTGTATGTCATTTACACAAAGATGGCTAACAGCATCAAGGAAGAGGTTGAGGTCAGACAGCTTCTTCCGCTTAAGACACATCAGTTTATTAAGCAGGAGATGCTTGAAAAACAGAAAGAAAGTTTCAGCAAAGATGGCGATGGTTATGACGATAACGAGGAGCATTATGACAATGACGGTAATTTCCTTATATATCCGTCACCTAAGAAGGTCCTTAAAAAGGTCGTTTATAACTATGTTACAGGATTCATATATGGTGCATTGGTTGAGGCTTCAGCCAGTGAAGAGAATGCCAGAATGATGGCGATGCAGTCCGCCACAGATAATGCCGAGGAGATGCTTAAGGATCTTTCGGTACAGTACAACAGAGTACGTCAGGCTGCAATCACACAGGAGATCACCGAGGTAATCGGTGGTGCCAAGGCTTTAAAGAAGAAAAAAAGAAAGCAAGTGAGGTGAGACTTACAATTATGGAGAATTTAGGTAAGATTGTACAGGTTTCAGGCCCGGTTGTCGATGTAGAATTCGAGGATAGTAATCTCCCATCAATCAAAGAAGCCCTCTATGTAATAAATAACGGACATAAGTGCGTTATGGAAGTCACACAGCATATAGGTCATAATACAGTACGCTGTATTATGCTTGCTGCCAGCGAGGGACTTAGCAGGGATATGACAGTTGTTGCTACAGGTGACAGTATACAGGTGCCTGTAGGCGAGAAGACACTTGGAAGACTTTTCAATGTGCTCGGTGACACTATTGACGGCGGTGAGAAACTTGATGATGAAACACACTGGTCAATACACAGAGAGCCGCCTACATTTGAAGACCAGAGCCCCGTTGTAGAGATGCTCGAGACAGGTATCAAGGTTATAGACCTTCTTGCACCTTATGCAAAGGGTGGTAAGATTGGTCTGTTCGGTGGTGCCGGCGTTGGTAAAACAGTACTTATTCAGGAACTTATTCATAATATTGCAACTGAGAGAGGCGGATATTCAATATTCACCGGCGTAGGAGAGCGTTCAAGAGAGGGTAATGACCTTTGGACAGAGATGAAGGAATCGGGAGTACTCGATAAGACAGCCTTAGTGTTCGGTCAGATGAATGAACCACCTGGAGCCCGTATGAGAGTTGCCGAGACAGGACTTACAATGGCTGAGTACTTCAGAGATGTTAAGCATCAGGATGTGCTTCTGTTCATTGATAACATTTTCCGTTTCGTACAGGCCGGTTCAGAAGTTTCGGCACTTCTCGGACGTATGCCTTCCGCCGTAGGTTATCAGCCTACACTGGCTAATGATGTAGGTGAACTTCAGGAAAGAATTGCATCTACAAAGGATGGTTCCGTTACATCAGTACAGGCTGTATATGTGCCTGCCGATGACCTTACGGACCCTGCACCTGCAACTACATTCGCCCATCTGGATGCAACAACCGTTCTTTCGAGAAAGATTGTTGAGCAGGGTATCTATCCTGCAGTTGACCCACTGGAGTCATCATCAAGAATCCTTGAGGCTGATGTTGTCGGTGAGGAGCACTATAATGTCGCAAGACGTGTTCAGGCTATTCTTCAGAAGTACAAGGAATTACAGGATATCATTGCAATCCTTGGTATGGAAGATCTGTCTGATGAGGATAAGACAACTGTATACAGAGCAAGAAAGATACAGAGATTCCTTTCACAGCCATTCTTCGTAGCCGAGAACTTCACGGGAACACCGGGAAGATTCGTACCTGTCAAAGAAACAGTAGCAGGATTTAAGGCTATCCTTGATGGTGAGATGGATGATTATCCGGAGGGTGCATTCTTTAACGTTGGTAATATAGAAGACGTTAAGAAAAAAGCAGCAGAAATGGCTAAGAATTAAGCGGGGTGTATGAGTATGAGTACATTTTCCTTAAAAATCGTAGCATGTAATAAAGTATTCTATGACGGTGAATGCGAGGTTCTCATATTCCCGGCATACGATGGTGAGATGGCTGTCATGGCTCATCATGAGCAAATGACATCAACAGTTGAAATCGGAGAGATACGTTTTAAACTTCCTGACGGAACATGGCAGGAGGCAGTTGTGTCTGACGGACTTATAACTGTAGATCATAACAGGGTCAACATTATCGTGTATTCAGCAGAGAAACCTGAGGAGATTGATAAGTTCCGTGCGGAGGCAGCTCTTGAGAGAGCTAAGGAGCAGATGCAGGCAAAGCAGAGTATCATGGAATATCATATATCACAGGCATCACTTTCAAGAGCTATGGCCCGACTTAAGGGTGCCAGGGGCAACTGATCAGGTTATTAGAATCTTATCAGGACAGCGCAGACGGAAGCACTACAGACCGCCTGTGCTGTTTTTTGCTTTATAGGAAAGTTCTCATTACATGGAACAGGTGATTATTGAAAGGGGATGACCGGATGAACAAAGATCCTGGTAATAACGGGAAGAGGCCTGAGCTTACAAACAGAAAAACACTTCTTGTATATGCAGCCCTGATTGTCCTGCTCGTTTTTGCGATAGTAATGAACCGTGAGTTTTTTGTCAAAATGACACATGAACTTAGGAAAATGAGCATCGCAGGAATTATCACGGTATGTGTATGCGGAATACTGTACAGGGTAATTGACGGCGTGGTGTTATGTCAGATGGGACATAAGTATTCGGCAGAATTTACTCTCCCCAAAGCTGTTATTACGGCCCTGTGTGGCTCGTTCTTCAGGGTAAGTACTCTTGGAAGCGGAATGGCTGTATCAAAGATATACTACATGAAGCGTGACGGAATTGAGATTGGTAATGGAATGGGAATCTGTTTTTTACAGACGATATTCTTTAAACTTTCAATCCTTGTTATGGGAGTTGTGGCAATTGTGTGCAGTACAGTTTCAAGAGCGGCATTTGCAAATTCAAAAATTTTTGTTATTATAGATATTGCAGCTAACGTCCTGCTTGTCGCAGCGATGGTTACAATTGCAGTCAATAAGCGGCTGACAGAATTCCTTTTCAGACTGGGGAAGAAGATATGCGCAAGGTTCCCTAAGGCAATGGCATTCCTTGAAAGGGCCGGCTATGAGGTTGACCTGCTTCAGAATGAGTCAGCTGTTACAATGAAAGATAAGAAACTGTGCATTATCCTGCTTGCGGAATCTGTACTTATGCAGGCTCTATGGTATATTACTCCGTGCATTGCAGTTATTGGGGATGGAGTAGCATTGACGGATGTATTTGCAATGATAGCAATTGCCAACATGCTTGCGGGAGTTATTCCGATGCCGTCGGGCTTTGGCTCGGTTGATGTATTCTTTGTATTAATGTATGTTCAGGCAGGTACGTCTGTTACGGCTGCACTTGCAATGGTTGTGTACCGGTTTGCGACAACGTTTGTGCCATTCTTTGCAGGAGCACCTGCAGTATTTGCATATATCAGAAGAGAACGGCATTAAGCAGCTTCAAAAGGGAGAATTACAAGGGAGGAAATGTATGCCGACATTCACCAAAAAAGCAATAGAAATTGCGCTTTTTAAATTGCTGAATGAAAAGCCGCTTTCTAAAATAACAGTAAAGGATATAGTTGAGGAGTGCGGGATTAACCGTAATTCGTTTTATTATCATTTTCAGGATATTCCGGCTTTGATAGAAGAGAGCATTATTGAGGAAACAAACAGTATTCTTGAAGATATAAGTGGAATCACAACAATGAGGGAAAGCGTCGAGAAGATAATCCGGAGACTGTATCAGAATAAGACAGCGCTTTATCATATATGGGGATCGTCTAATCACGAACAGCTTGAGATTCATCTTATGAGAATATGTGATAATTTTGCACAAAAATATGTAAATGGCTCTGAAACATATAAAAATGAGAGTGAAGAGCACAAACAGATTATGCAGGACCTGCTGCAGTGTGAGTGCTTCGGACAGCTTGTCAAATGGTTCAACAGCGGTATGACTATCGATCTTATGGAACATGTTGATAAGGTGGTACAGATGGCAGATAAAGGGCTATTTAGATTTGATAAATAAGTTTGTATGTGGTAAAATAATCCCAGCATGCGCAGATGCGTTATGCCGGGATTTTTCTAAATAATATTAGTTGGAGATAAATATGTCGAATAAAAAAAACAGCAGAAAGAGCAGTACAAATAGCAGCACAATGAGATTAAGACCTGTATGGGTGGTGGTTCTCTGCATACTTGCAGTGCTTCTTGTTATACTGCTTTTCAGAGCGTGTTCAAAGACTGATGATGATACATCATCTAATGCAAGCATAAGCGTAATCGATATGAATGCTGGTGTGCAGACTATAGAAGAGACGAGGGCAGTAGAACAGACATCTGTTAAGATTGATATTCCCAGCTGCAAGGTGGTTGTCGGGGAAAAGATATATGTTACGGCAACGGTAACACCTGCTAATACAGACAGATCACTTCAGTGGAAAAGCAGCGATGACAAGGTGTTCAGGGTAAGCCAGGATGGTATTGTGGAGATTACGGGAACAGGTACGGCAGCTCTTACTGCCACAGTTGGCAATGTGTCTGATGCAATAGTTATTGAAGGCATAGAGAAGAATGATTCAAAGTCACAGATGAATCTGCCATCATATAACGAAGTAAGTTCATCGGATAATACAGATGCAGACAGCAATGCAGATAATGACGGACAGCCACAGCAAGAGACGCAGGCAGCGGCTGCCCGGCCTAAGACGACGCAGGCGGCAATGCCTTCGGTAAAGGTTGTGAGCAGAGGCTTAAGGAGTTATCAGCTTGCTGATGTACTTGGAGGATTAGGATTCCATTCCACAGGAGATAATGTATTTGTATATGGTGAGGGAGATGACTATTCAGGTGAGATTATAGTGCAGCCTGATGTATCAATCATATATATCAAGAAGAATTCGGCAGATTATGAGTCGGCAGTACAGTCAGTGCTGCAGAATCTTCTCCCTGATGAATATACACAGGCATGGAGCAATTACACATCTGCGGCGACAGACAGAACCTTTACACTTGAAGGCAGAACGGTACGAATAGTAACGGCAGGCAATGGCGGCCACTCCCAAATAGTTGTATACAATTAATGAGTGATTTGTTATAATATTGTCATATTTGACGGAGCAGCTGCATTTATTATAAGGTGCGCCATATGCACCGGATTGGATGAGTCAATTATGTTGAATGAAAGTAAGGTCAGGATGATGACCAAGATGGCTATATATGAGAAGAATGAGGGACGCAGGGAATTAAAGACTGCCAGGTATTTTAAGACGGATTATGTTTCGCTTGGAGTCCTTAATACGATTATTGCAGCGACGGCAGCATATGTTCTCATTATACTTATGATAGCATTATCTAACATGCAATGGCTGACAAACAATGTCAATAATATTGATTATGCGTCTGTTGGAAGCAGATTTGCTGCATATTATATTGTCTATCTGCTGTTTTTCTCAGTGGTGAGCGCCTTTGTATATGCGCGCAGATATGACAGGTCGCGCAGGGACATAAAGAAGTTTTTTGCAAGACTGAATAAGCTTGAACATTTTTATGATAAGAACAGAAAGAATAATACAGAGCGCTGATACGCCCGGTATAAGATTGAAGATTCGGAGGATTCAATGGCTGTTTTACTTGAATTAAAAGAGAAGATTAAGAGGATTTATGGAAGATATAATATGTATATAGTGCCGGCTGCCAAGTTTCTGATTACGCTTGTTGCCATGCTGATGCTTGACAGTTCGATAGGCTATGTATCTGTACTCAAGAGTCCGCTCATAGCAATACTTATAGCAATAATATGTGCATTCATGCCGGCAGGATTTATGGTAGTATGCCTTTCTATGGTTCTTGTCGTGCACCTGTATTCAATATCAGCTGAATTTGCACTTGTTACGCTGTGTCTGATACTTATTATGTATCTTTTGTATTTCAGGCTTGCATCAAAGACAGGATATCTCATTGTCATAACAGCCATGCTGTGCTGCATTAAGCTTCCGTATCTTGCGCCTATAGCTCTCGGGCTTACGATAGGACTTCCGGCAGCTGTTCCTGTAGGATTCGGAACAATTATATATTACATAGTTAAGACCGCAAGTGACTATGAAGCAGCCATAACAGGACAGTCAGCATCGAATACGGTTCAGAAGTTTACATTTATTGTAGATGGATTCCTCAATAACAAAGATATGATTCTTCTTCTCTTTGTGATGGTAATAACTGTAATTGTTGTAAGCATCATCCGCAGAATGGCGATAGACAATGCATGGAATGTTGCAATTGTTGCGGGAGCGCTTCTTGAATTCGTATTTGTGATAATCGGCAAGCTTGCGCTTTCGGCAAGTCTTAATATTATAGTGGCAATAATCGGAATACTGCTTTCGGTAGTGATAGCTTACATATGTGAGGTTGTATTTTTTAATCTTGATTATAAGAGGACTGAATTTGTCCAGTATGAAGATGACGAATATTATTATTATGTCAAGGCAGTACCTAAGGTGAACCTCGTAAATGAAGACCTCAGAGTTAAGAGAATTAATGCGCAGAAAGCTCACAATACAGATGATATTAACAGCAGAAGGTCATCAAGACAGACAACCAGACCGTCTAAGAGAGATTTTGAAGACGACGATGACAGTACACAGATCTAATGAACAATAAGCAGGCTGACAGTCAGTCTGGGCATTTGATATGGAGGACACAGTGACAGCAATTAATTCTTTATTACAACAGTATTCGCTGTATATACCTCAGATTACATGGACTGATGTAATCGAGATAATTATAATTGCATATGTATTATATAATGTCCTCATATGGATTAAGGATACGAGAGCATGGGCACTTCTTAAGGGTATTATAATTGTAGTGGCGCTTGTGATGATTGCCGTGCTTCTTAATCTGAGAACCATCCTGTGGATTGCCGGCAAGGCAATAAGCGTAGGTATTATCGCAATTGTAATTATATTCCAGCCCGAATTGCGACGTGCGCTTGAACAGCTTGGACGTAAGAGAGTCTTTACGGGATTGTTTGGATTTGACTTTGGCAGGCCACAGCAGGACAGGTTTTCCAGCAGAACAGTGGAAGAGATTATAAATGCCACTTATGAGCTTGCCAAGGATAAGACAGGTGCACTGATAGTAATAGAGCAGGATATGCTGCTAAGTGAGTATGAACAGTCCGGAATAGAACTTGATGCAGTTGTCTCAAGCCAGCTGCTCATTAATATATTTGAGCATAACACTCCGCTTCATGACGGAGCTGTTATTGTAAGAGGTGACAGGATTGTGTCTGCAACATGTTACCTTACACTTTCGGACAGTAATGCCATAAGCAAGGAGCTTGGCACAAGACACCGTGCAGCAGTAGGAGGCAGTGAGAATTTTGACTGCTTTATAATAGTTGTATCTGAAGAGACGGGCTATGTGTCAGTTGCAGTCGGCGGTGAACTTATCCGTAATATAGAAGGTGAGGAACTCAGGAGTAAGCTTGAATATATAAGACATAAGACGATGGATGTTAAGTCTTTCAGATTATGGAAAGGAAGGTTGAAGAGTGAAGGAAAAATTGTTGAATAACCTTAGCCTTAAGATTCTTTCCGCAGTCTGTGCAATTATTATATGGATTATAATAGTCAATGTATATGATCCGTCAACAAGCGTTACCGTCAGCGGTGTTGAGGTGCAGCTTGTTAATACGGAATCTCTTACCGAGAAGGAATACGCATATGAGGTTGTTGACGGAAGTAAGATTTCGGTATATATAAGCGGACCGAGAAGTATCGTAACAGATATCAAGGCCAAGGATATTGTGGCAACAGCTGACCTCAGTAACGTTACGGTATTTTCAGATTATGTGGATATTGATGTTAAGGTTGTAAAAGACGGAGTATCAGCATCAAGTATAGAGATAGCACCCAAGACAACAGCTATAAGGCTTAAGATTGAGAACAGGGTAACGAAGACATTCAATATTGATACAGAGCTTGTAGGAACACCGGCAGACGGGTATGTTATAGGCGGTCAGCAGATAAGCCCGTCATCAGTTAAGGTTACCGGAACATCATCAGTAGTTGACAGTATATCATCAGTTAAGGTTTCATATGATGTAAGCGGTGCAACTATGAATATAAGTGATGCTGCCCCAATTAAGATATATGATTCGCAGGGAACTGAGATTGTCGATGACCGTATTGAACTGTCGAAGACAGCAGTCGATATTAAGGTTAATGTGCTTATGACAAAGACTGTGCCGGTTACTTATAAGACTAAGGGGACGCCGGCAGATGGTTACGGGGTTTCGGGTATTGACCAGGCCGTTACGGAGGCAGTGATTGCCGGAACAGAGGATGCATTGAGGGATGTCAATTCAATAGATGTGCCTGACAGTGCAATAGACGTGAGCGGTCTGAATGCGGATAAGATATTCCACGTAAGACTTTCATCATATCTTCCGGGGAATATTACAGTAATGTCTGAAGGAGTTGTTAATGTTACTGTCAGAATATATCCGGTATCCGAGAGAGAGATATCGGTTCCGGTGACAGGAATAGTATTGAGCAACCTGCCACAGGGATACAATATATCATTTGGTGATGTCACGGCAGTGAATATCACTGTAACAGGAGAGCAGTCGGTTCTGACGGCTCTTACCGTGACGGGAATAATACCTACTATTGATCTGTCAGGTATTAAGGAAGGTGACAATACACTCCGGTTAAAGGTCACACTTCCTGCAAACTGCACATTGAAACAGAATTATACTGTCAATGTGACTGCGGAGAGCGTAAACGGCTGATAACGGCCGGTTATATATGCTAATATATTTCTAATATATTCATCAAAATGTTAGTATCCGTACCAAAAGACATACATTTACAAAGCATATTACGGATACGGAATGGAGGCAGATATGGGGTATATGGAGACTTACAGGGAATGGTGTGATAATCAGTATTTCAGCGATGAAGCAAGAGCTGAGCTTGCATCAATAGCAGGTAATGAGGCTGAGATAGAAGACAGATTCTATAAGAATCTTGAGTTCGGTACAGGCGGATTAAGAGGTGTAATCGGCATTGGAACTAACCGCATGAACATCTATACAGTACGTAAGGCGACACAGGGACTTGCTAATTTTATCATCAGGGAGAATGCGGCAGACAGAGGAGTTGCCATTGCATATGACTCAAGAAGAATGTCACCTGAGTTTGCTGATGAGGCTGCGTTGTGCCTTAACGCTAACGGAATTAAGGCATATATATTCCCTACATTAAGACCTACACCGGAACTTTCATTTGCAGTAAGAGACCTTCACTGCATCGCCGGTATTGTAGTAACAGCAAGTCATAATCCACCTGAATATAACGGCTATAAGGTTTATTGGGAAGATGGTGCACAGATTACCGCACCTAAGGATACACAGATAATTACGGAAGTTAACAATGTTACAGACTTTAACAGTGTTAAGACAATGGATAAGGATGAAGCTAAGATTGCCGGACTCTACAATGTTATCGGTTATGACCTTGATGACCGTTATATTGCAGCTCTTAAGAAGATGAGCATCAACGGAGACCTTATTAAGAAAGTGGCTGATGATTTCACTATTGTGTATACACCGCTTCATGGCACAGGTAATATTCCTGCAAGACGTGTACTTAAGGAACTCGGATTTAAGAATGTGTATGTAGTTCCTGAACAGGAAAAGCCGGATCCTGATTTTACAACACTTGAGTATCCTAATCCTGAGGATCCTAAGGCATTCACACTTGCGCTTAAGCTTGCTAAGGAAAAGAATGCAGATATCATTCTTGCTACGGACCCTGATGCAGACAGACTTGGAGTATATGCCAAGGATTCAAAGACAGGAGAGTATGTATCATTTACAGGTAATATGTCAGGAATGCTTATTGCTGAATATCTCCTTTCACAGAGAAGAGAGAATGGCACACTCCATAAGAATGGTGCCTTTGTTAAGACAATCGTGTCAACTAATATGGCAGATGCAATCGCTGCAGAATACAATGTAAAGCTTATCGAGGTTCTTACAGGTTTTAAGTTTATCGGTGAGCAGATTAAGCTTTTCGAGCAGAATGGTACATATGAGTATGAGTTTGGATTCGAGGAAAGCTACGGATGCCTTGTAGGAACACATGCAAGGGACAAGGATGCAATTGTTGCGGTTATGGCATTATGTGAAGCAGCAGCATATTATAAGACAAAGGGACTTACACTGTGGGATCAGATGATTAACATCTACGAGAAGTACGGCTACTACAAGGAAGGTCTTAAGTCTATAACACTTAAGGGAGTTGAGGGTGTCGCAAAGATTCAGGAGATGCTTAATAATCTTCGTGCCAACAAGCCTTCTAAGATTGGTTCATGGGATGTACTTGCAATCCGTGATTACAAGGAAGACACAATCCATAACCTTAAGACAGGTGAGGTAACCAAGACAGGACTTCCTAATTCTAATGTACTTTACTATGATTTATCAGATAACGCATGGTGCTGTGCAAGACCATCAGGAACGGAACCTAAGATTAAGTTCTACATGGGAGTTAAGGGAACAAGCCTTGAGGACGCACAGGCTAAGCTGGATGAGCTTACACAGGCTGTTATGGATCTTGTCCAGGGCTAATTGTGAACATTAATTTACAGTAAGAACACATGGAAAACACATTTCATTGATAGACTTCAATCTATAAATGAAATGTGTTTTTTGATGAAAGGAGATAATCGGTCATGTATGATGATAATCAAATGAATAATAATGTACCAAGGTTTGATTCGCAGACAGGCGAGCCATTATTTACAGGAGATGTTCAGAATGCACAAGATACGCAGTCTGATACATCAGATACCAATACAGATAGCGCACAGCAGCCATCATATACCTATTACGACGTCAATCCGGTACAGCAGCCACAAAAATCGGCAAGAGAATTGAAGCGTGAACAGAAGGCAATGAAGAAAGCTGCAAAGCACGAACAGAAAAAGCATAACGGCGGCGCAGGATATTTTGCCAAGCTTGTTATATCAGCGGTTATATTCGGCCTTATAGCCGGAGGTGTAATGTTCGGAGTCAACAAAGCGGGTGAGAAGCTCGACGGCAGCACAAGTTCGGCTTCTGATATCCAGATTCCGATGGTGTCTAATCAGGGCAACGGCACAGATGCATCTGTGAATGCAGGAACATCATCAGTTGTGCAGACTGAAGATTCAACAATATCGGCTCCTATGGATGTAAAGGGCATAGTTAAGACAAGTATGCCGTCAATTGTAGCAATCAACGGTGAAGTTACGGTATCATCAGGATATTCATATCCGTTCTCCGGCACACAGAAGTCTAAGACAAGCGGTACCGGAATTATAGTTGGCAAGAATGATACTGAACTTCTTATAGTAACGAATGCGCATGTTGTTGACGGAGTAAGCAATCTTACATGTACATTCACGGATAATGAGCAGGTAAGTGCTACGGTTAAGGGCAGTAAGAGTAATAAGGATATTGCTGTTGTAGCAGTTTCACTTTCATCACTTAAGGAATCAACAGCAAAGAGCATTGCTATCGCAGAGCTTGGAGATTCTGATTCCATAGAACTTGGTGATCAGGTAGTTGCAATAGGTAATGCACTTGGCGAAGGCCAGTCGGTAACAGTCGGCTATGTCAGCGCACTGAACCGTTCGATTGTTGTTGATAATACTGAATATACTAACCTTATAATGACAGATGCAGCAATTAACCCTGGTAACAGTGGAGGTGCATTGCTTAATGCATCTGGCAGGGTAATAGGTATTAACTCAGCAAAGTATTCTTCAGAGGAAGTAGAGGGGATGGGATATGCAATCCCTATTTCATCAATTAAAGATGTCCTTGATACACTGATGAATAAGCAGACAAGACAGAAGGTATCAGGTGATAAGGCTTCATTCTTAGGAATATCAGGTGTTGATGTGACATACTCGATATCTAAGGCTTACGGCTACCCACAGGGCATCCTCCTTCAGAATGTACAGCAGGATTCCCCGGCAGATAAGGCAGGACTTGTTAAGAACGATATCATAACAGGATTTGACGGAGATTCGATATCATCATTCTCAGACCTTAAGGAGAAGATGCAGTATTATGCTTCAGGTGAGAAGGTAACAATCGATTACTATCACATGGAGAATGGCGAGTACAAGCTTAAGAGTGCTGAGGTTACACTTGGACATAACAGTAACTGACAATGATATGAGGGGGCGCTTATGAAAGACGAAAAGATATATTCAATACCTGTTACAGAGGCATTTGAAAAGGATTGCGAATGTCCGGTGTGTGCAATGTATAACAGACTTGAGCAGGATGCTGTGGATTATGCAATGGGACCAAGCTATATGGAGGCAGACATACGTGAAGTTACAGACAGAACGGGATTCTGCCGTAAGCATATAAGGATGGTTGCAGCAAAGGGTAATACATTAGGAATGGCACTTGTGCTTAAGACACATTTTGATAAAGTTATAGATGATGTGAGCAGACTTCAGTCTGAAGGCACAACACCCAAAAAGTCATTATTCCGTAAGGCGGATACAGATAAAGATGCGGTGCCGGAGTATATTGAAACACTTGAGAATTCATGCTTTGTATGTGACAGGGTGGATAAGACATTTGCAAGATATATAGATACAATATTCTATCTGTGGAAGAACAATTCTGAGTTCAGAGACATGTTTGGCAATACCAAGGGATTCTGTACATCGCATTATGCAGAATTGAGGAAGATGGCGCCACAGTCACTTGGCAAAGAAGCACCGGAGTTCATTAAGGAGCTTGACAGGCTTTATATGGATAATATGAAGCGGGTAAGGGATGACCTTGAATGGCTGATAAAGAAATTTGATTACAGATATGCCAATGAGCCTGCAGGGAATTCCAAAGACGCCATACCAAGGGCGATAGTTAAGATTAATTCAACAGATATAGATAATCAGAGTCTATAGTGTTAATGAATTATAAGATAATATCAGCTAAATAATAAAGCAGTAACAGACATGGGATATACTCATATATTATGTATCTCATGTGTGGTTACTGCTTTTTGTATATATTAATATGCTGCAATAAGCTGCACACCGACGGTTAATCTTAATTGCTGCCGGTATTAACGTACATGCAGGATATAGAGCATTACCGTACATATTACAAGGCACAGTATAGTTGCCGGGAGAGCATATCTGCAATACTGTCCCCATGTGATGTGGTGGCCGTTTCTTGAAGCTATTGATGTTCCTACTACATTGGCTGATGCTCCTATAGGAGTTGCGTTGCCACCGATATCGGTACCGAGTGCGAGAGTCCAGGCGAGTGTCTCAACAGGTATTCCCTGTGTTATGGCAAGAGCCTTTATTACGGGAACCATGGTTGCTGCAAATGGGATGTTATCTATGATTGCACTTGCCAATGCAGAGAACCATAATATTACACATACCATAACCATGACATGTCCCCCGCTTGCCCGGCTGATAAGGTCAGCAAGCAGGTCAAGGATATGTGTCTGCTCAAGACCGCCTACAACAACGAAAAGCCCGACGAAGAAATATATAGTCTTCCAGTCTATGCTGCGCAGCAGTCCGCCTTTGACATCAACAGATGTGACAAGCGTAAGTACTGCGGCAATTATACCGATTGATGCTACAGTTATGCCTGTCTGTGCATGTGTGACGAGCAGGAATACAACCATCAGGAAAATCATTGTGCTGATCATGAATCCCAGCCTGTTGCTTATGGCTGAAGAAGGATCAGGCATGGCAGAAGAATCGGCCATATGTGAGCCATCTTTCAGCTTCTTTGCAAAACAGAGATAAAAATATATAATCATGGCAATAAGTGCAATAAGGATGATTATGCCGGTATTAGTAAGGAAATCCATGAATGTAAGTCCGAGAGATGTTCCGATTATAATATTGGGCGGGTCACCGCTCATCGTTGCAGCTCCACCGAGATTGGCACAGAAAATCTCAGGAAGAATCATATATACAGGATTAAACTTAAGAAGGCCGGATAATTCTATAGTTATTGCAGTCAGAAAAAGTACAACCGTTATACTGTCAATAAACATTGATAATACCGCTGATAATACCATAAATGTTATAAAGATGGGAACTATCCGGTATCTGACTGCTTTGGCAAGCCACAGACACAGCCATCTGAAAAATCCTACCTTTCCCATTCCTTCGACAAGAACCATCATTCCAAAGAAAAACAGGATTGTTGACCAGTTAATTCCGGAAGAAGCAGATTCTGAGATGCCCGGAGCATACCAGAATTCGGATGTGGTAAAGCACTGGAGATTAAGTGTATCCCAGATTGCGGATGTGCTGCGCATACATATGCCGAATACGACGATAATCATGGCAGCAGCACCTATGAGAGCCGGAATGTACCGTTCAACTTTGCCGCTGATAATGCAGGCAAACATAGTGATGAAGATAATTACTGCAAAAATCTGACTTACCATTATTTATTACTCCTTTTTTAAAAATAGAAACACAAATTTTATTATAAACTAATTCCTGCCAACTTCAAGTTACAAGTTGCAATCCTGGCGGAAATTGGTAAAATATACATTATGGCACGCACAGGATTTGCGCTGTGCACAAACTTGATATGTGCATAAAACAGTGCAGAACAGGAGGATAGTGTGAAAAACAGATTAATATCTGTTTTTCACACAGCTATTTGTGCCGCAGGCGCCACAAATAGCATTTATCGCAGAGCCAAATCTGACATTTGGCCCGCGATTCCTCCGGCACTTTGTGCCTGCGGAATGGAGGATATTATGGCTTCAAAGGTATATTTTTCATCACAGATTTCAAAGGAACGTATGGTAGATATGTATAAGGCGCTTGGTGTCAGTCTTGCGGGAAGTGTAGCTGTTAAGCTTCATTCCGGTGAGGAGGGTAACCAGAATTATCTCAGGCCGGAATTTATGAAAGATATAATAGAATATGTCAATGGAACTGTCGTTGAGTGCAATACCGCTTATGAGGGAGCACGTAACACAACCGAAAAGCATAAAAAGCTTATGAGCAGCCACGGCTGGAGTAAGTACTTTGATGTGGATATTATGGATGCAGACGGACAGATGGAGCTTCCCGTGCCTGAGGGAAAGCAGATTAAGGTCAACTATGTAGGCAGGAATCTTGCAGATTATGATTCGGTACTTGTTCTTTCACATTTTAAGGGACATCCTATGGGAGGCTTCGGAGGAGCACTTAAGAACATTTCAATCGGAATAGCTTCTTCATATGGCAAAGCATACATTCACGGAGCAGGAGAACCTGATAAGATGTGGACAGCTGATCATGACGCATTCCTGGAATCAATGGCTGATGCTGCAAAGTCGGTTATTGATTACGAGAAGGGCAATATGGCATTTATTAATGTTATGTGCAACATGAGTGTGGATTGTGACTGCTGTGCGGTTGCAGAGGATCCATGCATGCAGGATATAGGAATACTTGCAAGCCTTGATCCTGTTGCGCTTGACCAGGCATGTATTGATCTTGTGTATGCATCTGAGGATCCGGGAAGAGATCATCTTACAGAGAGAATAGAATCAAGAAACGGTGTTCATACAATTGAGGCAGCAGCGGCAATTGGCGCAGGCTCAAGGGAGTATGAGCTTATCAACATTGATTAGGTGGTAACAGATGGATAAGATTAAAGAATGTGTTAACTGCGGTGCTGCAATAAGTGCTGAAGATGCAGAATGTCCATACTGCCATTATATGCAGTATGATGCGGCAGAAGCCCGGTACATGGATACTCTTGAGTCAATGAATGACAGTATGGGCAGCCTTGACAGAAATACGCGTAAAATTGCCAGAAAGGACATTGTAAAGAGTGTTCTTATTACTCTGGCAGCTGCAGCAGTATTTGCAGGGATAGGCTCACTGTCAGGAATAGTACATGAAAAAACAGATTCATATTATTACGGAGAGAAGAGCAGGATTGTCAAAGGGCTTGACTGGTATGATGCCAATGCAGATGCTCTGGACAAGGCATATGAGGATAAGGATTTTGCAGGCATTTACAAGATAATCAATGCTGACAGCAAAGGTCCGTATTATAGTATTCTGCATAACTGGGAGCATTACGATATATATCAGATATATACAGGTTCATATGACAGATTTGAGCAGTATATGACTGATGAGGACAGAGACGGGCAGTATGTATTCGAGACACTATACCGTAATGCAATCAGTACGCTTGAACTTGAATATGAAAAAGATTCAGCTGCATCAAAGCTGTATGCCAGGTGCAGTGATGATGAAAAGAAAATTGTTGACGGATGGCTTGCCAACGTAAAGAAATTTCTTAAAGATGATGCGGGACTTACGGAAGAACAGTGCAGGGCTGACTATAATGATCTGTACAGCAGCGGATATATGGATTACTCAAAATCATCAGAATATGCACAGAAGTACTACAATGCTAAGGGAGGAACACAATGAAATGTAAGAATTGCGGAGCACCGCTGAATCTTAATGTGAAGTTCTGCCCTAACTGTGGTACGCCTAATGAAGAGGCGGCGAAGCATATTAAGGATATGGAGAATTACGGCAGAAAGTTTAACCAGACACGTAACCGTGTTGTAGGTAACAGTAAGTGGTTTGTTGAGTATATAGCACCTCTGACATCCATGGCGATTGCAGTTGTTATTTTTGCCGTAAGCTGGGTTGCATCAGCCGACGGCTTTGGATATACGCTTGCTGACGCTGCCAACAGTTCTTATAACAGGAGACATAAGACACAGATACAGAGCAAAATGAATGAATACATAGACAGCGGTAAGTATGAGGAAGCGTATTTTGCCAATAGCAGGAGAGAATGGCAGCCTGACTTTGATGATGAGAGAGGCTGGGACAGCTTTTATTCGGTTATGTATGACTATAACCGGCTGCGCAGATGCATCACGGCGGATTTTGATCCGGCACAGGATAATGAATACTTGGCGCAGAATGTGTATTCAGGAGCCGCAGAGGCAGTTTATAATATTTTCGATGAGTATGAACGCCTTGACAGGTCTTCATACCGTGTTCCGTCACAAAAATGCAGGGAAGCCGTGGAAAATATCATATCAGATACGAAGCTTTTTCTAAAAGCGTACTGTAATCTTACGGATGATGATATTATAAATCTGCCGTCTTTGGACAGAAATGGTGTATTAACGCTTATTACAGGGAGAATGAATGATGCGCAAAAATAAGGCAGTTAAGATATTAAGGAATACAAAAAAGACAGCTCTGCTCATATATGCGGCTGCATTCATACTCCTTATTGTGGCAGGAGTAAGGGTATCGGGAATTACAAAAGAGGCTGTAAGAGGTAATGACAGACATAAGCCGTATGAATTCTATGAGCTGTACAATGATTTTTCAAATCATGACTATGCACGGCTTCAGGAAAAAGTGCATACCAATATTGCATTAGGTGCCAATCCCGGCAATGACGAGAAGCAGCTGTATGATTTTGCGTTGAGTTATGAGGCGGCAGTTAACTATTATATGTACACAAAAAACGGAATGAATGACAAGGCGCAGGCTTGCAGGACAGACTTTTCGGAGCATGAAGGAGCAATAACGCGTAAGCTGCTGCTTGATGCACTTGAGGATGTTAAGAGTACTTACGGAATATCTTAATAAAATAAATATTTTAAAATTGACATTTTGTGGTATAATAGAACGCGTGCAGTATGAATGAAATTGGAGATAATACATAATGAAGAACAAGATTATTACATTTGGCGAGATAATGCTCCGCCTTACACCTGAGAACAATGACAGATTTGTACAGTGTCATTCATTTGAAGCAGTATACGGAGGTGGAGAGGCTAACACAGCCGTATCACTTTCTAACTTTGGAGTTGACTGTGCGTATGTAACCAAGCTCCCTGAGAACGGAATAGGTCAGAGTGCTGTTAATTCACTTCGTCAGTATGGCGTTGATATTAGTAACATTGTACGTGGAGGAGAACAGATTGGTATCTACTTCCTTGAGAAGAAGACGAGCCAGCGTCCTTCTAACGTAGTATATAACAGAAGCGGTTCAGCCATTGCACTTGCAACTGATGCTGATTTTGACTGGGATAAGATATTTGAAGGAGTTACATGGTTCCATTTTTCAGGAATTACTCCTGCAATCAGCGATAATCTTGCCGGAATATGTCTTAAAGCATGTAAGATTGCCAAGGAAAAGAACATTACAGTAAGCTGTGACCTTAACTACAGAAGTAAGTTGTGGAGCGGTGAGAAGGCTAATGAGGTAATGTCTGAGATCTGTAAGTATGTTGATATCTGTATCGCCAATGAGGATGATGCAGTAGGAATATTCCAGATTAATCCGGGTCCTGAGGTTGCCAACCGCAACGAGTACATAGCAGAAGAACTTATGAAGAGATTCCCGTTCAAGATGGTAGCTTCGGTATGGCGTACAGAGAAGTCAATAACAACATTTGAGCTTCAGGCAATGGTATATACAGATGGCAGGGCATATTACAGCAAGCCATATTATATGGATATCCTTGACTATATCGGTGCCGGAGACGCATATTGTGCAGGTCTTATCTATGCATATATACAGAACTATGAGCCACAGAAGATGGTAGAGTTTGCTAACGCTGCAAGCTGTCTGAAGCACACAGTAAGCGGTGACTTCAACCTTGTAACGGCAGATGAAGTATACAGACTTGCTTTCTCAGAGAGCGGCAACGAGGTGCAGAGATAATCAGTATAGTGCTGATTAAAAGATATTAATAATTAAAATCCAACAGGTCCAATGATTGTAATGATTATGCGTAAGTGCTTAATCAAAGCAATCAGAGTCTGTGGGATTATTAGTCTGTAGTATGGAGCCAATGGATTCCCCGGATGTTATCTGCGCCGCTTACCTATGTGGACTTCGGGAATGGCAACTCCTTCATAACTGACTTCATGCTCTTTGGATTCATCACAGTCCATAAAAACATCATCAGTGACAGCCGCATCATCTGAAGCGCCATCCGGTGTAATGCTGCTATCTGCCGTCTCATCCTGTCCGGTGTGGACTTCCGGAATTGCCAGATTATCATATGTAAGATTAAAGTCTTTCTTTTCACGTCTTTTTTTACCGAACATAAATCATTCCCCCAAATCTGTAATTATTAATTATAGAATATTAATGAAAAATGTTATAGCAAGGCTGTTAAGGAAATCTGCAAAAAGGCTTCCGACAAGGGGTATCAGAAGATAAGCCTTGACAGAAGGGACATATTTGTCACAGAGTGCCTGCATATTAGCCATGGCGTTAGGGGTTGCTCCCATACCGAAGCCACATGTCCCCGCAACGAGCACTGCTGCATCGTAATCCCTGCCCATAATATAGAATTCAATAAAATATGTAAACAGACATATAAGAATTACCTGGGCACCAAGGAGAATCACAAGTGGCAGGGCAAGTGAAGCCAGCTGCCACAGCTTAAGCGTAATCATAGCCATTCCAAGGAAAAGTGAGAGAGATATACCACCTATGTCATTAATCTCACCCATGTGAATAGATACCTTGCCGGTATATTCTGCAATATTGCGTATAAGTGCAGCCGCAAGCATCGCACCTATATATATCGGAAATGTAAGTCCTGTCTTGGTAAGCATCCATGAGAATATTGTTCCAAGTCCGATGGCGAGGATAAGCTGGAATACTGCTGAAGCAAACATATTCGGATGTCTTGCGTGCTTTTTCTCATCCTCGACCAGAAGACTGTCATCCTCAGAAATTGCAGTCTCAAGAAGATTCTTCTTCTCAATAAGGCGTTTGCCGAGAGGACCGCCTACAAGGCTTCCGGATATAAGTCCGAAGGTCGCTGCGGCTGTACATATTGTAGCCGCGCCCTGTACATTGAAATCTTCAAGGACAGGACCGAAGGCTCCGGCAGTTCCGTGACCGCCGACCATGGGAATCGAACCTGTGCACATTCCTATAAGAGGGTTAAGCCCGAGAAGCTTGGACAGTCCTATTGCCAGAAGATTCTGCGAGATAATTAATGCCATAACAAGGGCAAGGAATATTGCGAGCGACTTACCGCCCTTCTTAAGCACCTTAAGATTTGCCTGAAAGCCTACAGATGTAAAGAAGAATACCATACAGACTTCCTTGAGTACATCATCAAAAGAAAATTCAGCTATTCCCGTGCTGTAGCATATGCATGTGAATATTGCAAACAGAAGACCGCCTACAACGGGTGCCGGAATACAGAATTTTTCGAGAAAATGTATCCTGCGTCTTAAAAAGCTTCCAAGCATGAGAACCAGTACAGCGAGTGCGAGCGTCTGGTACATATCTAAACGTATTTCCATATTTTATAAACCTTACTTCCTAATTACTATTTTAATTCTGTATAAATGCTTTATCATTCTGTTGCAACAGTTATTCCCTGCTGTGCATAATATTCGGCGGCACCGGGATGAAACGGTATCGCAATGCCATCTGTTGCCGAATTCAGGCTGATGTGAAGGTCAAGAGGTGTCGCATACTGCAGCTCATGAATATTATCAAACAGCATAGAAGTAAGTTCCCTGACTGTCTCATTGGACAGGCTGTCAGAAGCAAGCAGTACAGACTGGACACCGACGGTATTGATATCTTCTGTCTGCCCCTGGTATGTTCCGGCAGGAATAGTGACTTTGGTGTAACACGGATATGCAGATATCAGCTTTGCCACACACTTGTCATCAAGACTGATTATCCTGATATCATATTCCTTGGTCAGCTCACCTATCATAGTTGTTGCAAGACCGGCAGTACAGAAGAATGCATCGATTTTCCCTTCGGCAAGCTGCTTAGCCTCGTCAGTATAGTCAAGATTAACAGTATTAACAAGACCGAATGAAAGACCGTTGGATTCAAGAATCTGTTTTGCATTAAGCTCAGTTCCCGATTCGGTTGCGCCGATGCTTACATTCTTGCCTATGAGGTCATCAACGGAATATATATCGCTGTCTCTGCCGACGATAATCTGGCATGCCTCCGTATACAGAGCTGCAACGGCGCCATAGCCTTTGTACCTTGTTCCGTCGAATGAACCGGATCCGTTATAGGCGTCCTGAATAAGATCTGCCTGAGCAATTCCAAGCTCAATGTACTTTCCTGAGAGAAGCCGGATATTAGCTGCGGAGCCTGCTGTATTCTTAACTTCAAATGTCATGTCGGGCTTATCTTTGGCTGCGATACCTGTGAAAGAGCTTGCAAATGAATAGTACATTCCACCTATATCAGCAGAACCGAACCGTATGTTTTTCTGTCGGCTGTCACAGCCGGCAAGTGAAGCGATAATCACAGTCAGACATAACATAATACATATACTTTTTTTCATGGTTATCCCCATTTCTGTTGAATTCATTATAAAGAAAAAAGGAAAGTGCCTGTAATATACAGAATACCTTTCCCCTTTACCACAATAATTTTATCATACGAATATATATTTTTCAATAATCAAAGGTTGTATTAATTATGCAAAAGTTGCATAATGTATAGAATATAAGGGATTATTAATTTGGATGCGACAGGTATCTGATGGAGGATAAATAATGGAAAATTATCAGGAACAGTGTAATTCCGAACTTCGGAATCAGGAGATAAAATCAAACATGCGTACACTGACAGGATTTATGTGGATGATGATTGCAATAACATTAATGTGGCTGTTGACGCTTGTACGTTTTTTTGATGTTAATGCAGAAGTATTTTCTAAGGCATATATAATGTCTGCAATTCTGCTTATACCGATTGTATACATATATTTCAGATCGGATATATCAAAGCCGTGGGTAAAGTATTTTCTTATAGCGTCAATATGCATTATATCAGCGATAATAGCATCATTTCTTACATTCCATGTAGTACTGGTATATGTATTTCCGCTTCTGCTTGCAGTACAGTACAGAGAGAGAAAGGTACTGTGGGCAGCTCTTATAATGGATATTACAGGTGTTGTGATAAGTTCATTAACAGGGTACTATTACGGATTATGTGACCTTAATCTTTTATTTCAGAGCAACCATACATTAAGCTGGTATCTTGGAATTATGAATGAGGGGCATATAATTATACCTTTTAATGAGAATATAAACTTTATACTGCTTGTGTATGAGGCGCTTCCACGTTCATTTATACTGTTTATATTCACAATCATGTTAAGATATTCGGTTATCACAAGCCATGAGGATGCAATAAGGATAGCAGACCTTACATACCATAAGGATACTGACTTAAGAACCAAGTTGTTCAATAAGAATAAGTATGAAGAGATGGTAAAAGGCTATTATCCGTCAGTAAAGCGTGTCGCAGTAATATTCTGGGATATTAACAATCTTAAGAAGACTAATGATTCGTTCGGACATGCCATGGGTGATGCACTTATTGAGACGATGGCACTGCGGCTGTACGAACAGTCAGACAGCAGAAAATGCACGTACAGGGTTGGCGGAGACGAATTTGTAATGATAATTGAGAATCCCAAGCCTGATGAAGCAGAGGAGGTTATACAAAAAGTAAAGACAAGCCTTGAGCAGTGCAGGGCCGCAGGAGGCATTTATGTATCGAGCGCGGTCGGATATGAAGAGGGCTTTGGATCTGATATTGAACTTGTAATTAAGGCGGCAGATAAGAATATGTATGATAATAAAAGGAGCAGCAGGGAGGGCAGGGACTGATAATGACAGGTTATTTATGTATTGCCGGAATCGGGCTGGCTGTTATGTTTTTTGCTGCTCTGATTATTACAGCATATTATATATATCGCGGCGTATTTGTGTATCCGGAATCTGAGCGTGATGAGCCTGATTATATCCCTGACAGCGCATTATATCATGGAATGGAGTCTGACCTTGCCGGATGTATGAAGAATATGAAAAATGATTCTTCAAAAGAACTCTCGGTGATGTCTTATGACGGACTCAGGCTCTGCGGCAGGTTGTATGAAGGAGATGCGGATGCGCCTGTTGTGATATTTTTCCATGGATATCATGGAACATATATGCGTGACGGATATGGAATGTTCAGATTCTGCAGGGAACACGGATACAGAATTCTTCTCGTCGATGAGCGCGCACATGGGAAAAGTGATGGTGACACAATTACATTTGGAATTAAGGAAATGCATGACTGTATAAGCTGGATAAAGCTGGTGGATAATATGTACACGGAAAATGCCGGCATAATTATAGCAGGTGTATCGATGGGGGCGTCTGCCGTACTTATGGCAGCAGGGTACAAAGAAGGTACAGCTATTCCAAAGAGTGTTATTGCAGTTATAGCTGACTGTGCATTTACTTCTGTGCGTGACATTATAAAAAGCATGTGCCAAAAATTGCATTACCCGGTGCATATATCATATGCACTCGCATGGCTTGGTGCACTGGTATTCGGACATATGAATATAAGCAGCACGGCTGTGGCGTCTGCTGAGGCGGCGGTGAGTGGTATAAGAATACCGGTGCTTTTCATTCATGGAAGTAACGATTCAGTAGTACCTTCTTCTATGTGTGACAGGTTGTATAATGCGTGTACGGCTTACAAAAAGCAGCTTGTTATCAGCGGTGCGGATCATGCGGTTAATGCATTGACTGCCTATAATGCATATGCGGATGCTGTCGGTGAATTTATAAAAAAGTGCGGAAAGGGATATTATAATGAAAAATCTGAAGATTAAAAGTGCTGTCATAACTGCAGTGACAGCTATTGTAGCTGCCACTGCGTCATTTGGTCTGTATACGGCTTGGTATTATCACGATGATGAGGCTGCGGCAGCTTATATCGCAAAGCCTACAGAGCAGTCTGCAGATGATGATGACGATGATGATGGCACCATAGGCAGATCACCTCTTATAGACACTCTCAATCAGAACTTTAAGGTGCAGCTCCCTGTATATCGCGATGGGAGCACAACGGCAGTGAAGGAAGTTGGCAAGGGCTGCAGTATAGCATTTGATGATTACAGTGATGAATATTTTTATTACGCTCCCGCTGATGGGGCTATTGTTTTCTATACACCGGTATTCGGAGCAAAAACGGCTAACACAAAGTACACCCGTTCTGAACTCAGGGAGATAAGCGGCAGCAGTACCAGAGATAACTGGGGCTGGGATGGGAAGCATACACTTGTGACAACAGAGTCTGTAACTAAGATTCCCGCAAATGGCAAAGTTATGGTGTGTCAGGTGCATGCAATCCAGACAGACGGCGGGAACGGACCGGTTCCGGTAAAAGTTATCTATGAAGGCAATGCAGAGCGGATCGCCGTAAGTTTTACAATATCTCCGGCGGGCAAGGCTGCTGACAGATACTATTTTGATAATGTAAAGATTGGACAAAAATTTACGACAGCTATCGATATAACAGATGGCAGGGCTATGGTTACAATAGAAAGCAATGGTGAAAAGAAAAGCTTTGAACATGATTTTAAGTCTCAGTATGAGAATTATGCTGCATGGTCAGAGTATCTTAATTACTTCAAGGCGGGGAATTATATTCAGGATGATTCGGACAGCAGCGACGGTGCGGCTTCAGAAGTAAGGATGTATGACATAGCGGTATCCCACCGGTAATGCCTGTCAGTCATTGGCATGTACCGGAAGAATTGCGCTGATTCTGGCTTTGAATCTGAATTTTTTGTCAATCAGTGAACCGATAATGCCGATTCCCTTGCCCATTGTGAATGCAGCGAGAACCGTTCCAATTCCGAGCCCTTCGATATGTCTCAGGCAATATCCGGTGAGTACGGCAGTTACAATAAGACATGTAACGTCAAAAGTAATCTTAATCTTTGAATAGCTGACTGATATAATATCGGACAGCTCACGTGGAAACAGGTCAGTTGGCGTTATCGGAAGTCCGCATCTGTTGGCAAGTGCAATTCCTATGCAAAGCAGCACATAACTTACTGCAAAATATGCAATTCTCCATGGAATTGTGTAAGGCAGAATCCCAATCCACAGTTCGTGAACATCAAGGAGCTCTCCAAAAGCGAATCCCACAACAAAACTGAACAGATATTGCGGAACAAATCGTCTGCGCAGAAGCATCAGACAGAGCACAAGGGTACCCTGAAAAATATATGTCCAGGTGCCAAGAGATACATGTGAAAAAACTCTTGAAAATGCATACGGCACACTTGAAATTGCTGAAATGCCGGCACCTGAATATAACATAAGAACCACACCGAAACTGTTGATAATAACAGAGATAATAAGAGTAAGTTCACCACTAATTGTGTGATAATTCCGTTCCGATAATTCTGAAATCATAATATTATATATTCTCCATTCTGCAGTCACAATCACTGCCAATATATTACACAACCTCACTAAATCTATAACTGAAACTGCTATTAATCAAATGAATAATTTTTATGAAACTATAGATTGAGTCTATTAAAATGCTGTATAATGAAAATAACAGATGAATACATATAACCATGAGGTAACAATCAATGAATCTTTTTTACCTGAAATATTTTGTTGAGCTTGCACATGTCAGACATTATACGAAGGCAGCACAGAATCTTTGCATAACGCAGCCGAGTCTCAGCCATGCGATAGCACAGCTTGAAAATGAGCTTGGGGTGCCGTTGTTTGAAAAGAATGGACGCAATACGACACTCACAAGATTCGGCAGGGAATTCCTTGTATGTGCGGAGAATACTCTAGCAACACTTGATTCGGGGGTTAAGGCGGCAAGAAGAAGTGCTGCCGGCGAAGGGCTGATAAGACTTGGATTCGTCAGACCTGCCGGAGTTGAATATGTGCCGCGGCTTGCAAGAGAATTCCTTGAAAAAAACAGTGGCAGTGATATACATTTTACATTTGATACAGGACCTACGGTAACACTTCTTGATGATCTGAAGAGAGGGAGATATGATGTTGTATTCTGTTCGGAGCCCTTTGGAGAGACGCAGCTTACGGCGGTGCCGGTAAGTAATCAGGAACTTGTGCTCATAACACCGGCAGAGCATCCGCTTGCCAACAAAAAGAGCATTAATCTTGATGAGGCGCTTGAATATCCGATGATATATTTTACAAGAGAATCCGGAATGCGTGCGGTTGTTGAGGAATTATTTGAAAAGACAGGGAAAAGTCCGAAGATAGCATATGAGACGCAGGAGGACCAGGTTATTGCCGGACTTGTTGCTAATGGATTCGGAATAGCGGTTGTGCCTTATATGGAGCTTTTGCACAGGCTTGGTGTAAGTATTATAAAGATTGCAAAGCCGCAGTACAGCAGAAAAATATACATGGTTACGGACAGCAGCATATATATGCCCCCTGTAGTAGAAAAATTTTGTGAATATGTAAAAATGTATTGACATTGAGTGGACTCTAAGGAAAAGAGCAATGTAAAGTGCTGAAAAATATAATAATTGTATAATGCAGAAGAACATCCATAATTCACGCAATAGTAATTATGGATGTTTTTTTTCTTACAAATATTGGAATTTGTTTGAATATTGTGATAAAATTATTATAAATTTACAACTGAATATTGATGCTATGCATTATTGGCACACATAAGAGCCGGTGCTGATGCATCAGGGGATTGGAGGTAAGTATGAAACATAAGAGGTTATCAGGTCTGCTTGCACTGCTGATGTGCAGTGTGCTTATGGCAGGCTGTGCAGGTACGGCAGCAATTGATGATTATGCTGTTAATGAGGGATACGAACTGAAAGTGAGCAGTTCCGGAACAGGCAATAAGGCAGGATCCGGCAAGAGTACACCGGGGATATCAAAGGATAAGATTAAAGTAGGAGTAATCCACCTGTCTGATCCGGCAGAAGGCAGTGGTTATACATATACCCATGATATAGGCATACAGGGCATGCAGCAGAATCTCGGACTTTCAGATTCACAGATTGTAAGAAAGAATAATATAAGTGATACTGATGCTGATGCGACACGCACCGCAATAAAAGAGTGCATAGATGCCGGCTGTAATATAATATTTACAACAAGCTGGGGATATATGCAGGCAACGGCTGAGATGGCAGAAGAGTATCCGGATGTATATTTCTCGCATGGAACCGGATATATGAGTAATGGCAGGAACTTTAATAACTATTTTGGAAGAATATATCAGGCAAGATATCTTAGCGGAATAGTTGCCGGAATGAATACAAGGACGAACAGAATTGGATATGTTGCTGCAATGGGTTCGGACAGTGCAGAGGTGACAGGTGGAATAGATGCATTTGCACTTGGAATATATTCGGTTAATCCTGATGCGAAGGTGTATGTAAAGGTAACTAACAGCTGGTTTGATCCACAGGGAGAGGAAGCAGCTGCAAGAACACTGCTTAATATGAACTGTGATGTTATTGCACAGCATTGCGACACTGTATATCCACAGACACTTGCACAGGAAAAGGGGGTATACAGCATAGGATATAATTCAGATATGAGCAAAGAGGCCCCGGATGCGTGCCTCTGCAGTGTAATATGGAACTGGAGTGCGTATTATACATCTGCCGTACAGAGCGTAATTGATGGAACGTGGGATGGCAGCAATTATTATGGAGGAATGAACGAGAATCTTGTAAGTATTACATCAGTTGCGAGCTTTGCGGCACCGGGCACACAGGAGAAGGTGAATGAGGCAAAGCAGCAGATTCTTGCCGGTAAGAACGGAGTATTTGACGGTGTTATTGAGACTAATACCGGAGCAACTGTGGGAACGGCAGGTAAGACACTTGATGATTCGACGATAACAGGCGGAATTAACTGGTATTTTAAGACAGTAAGCGTTGTTGAATGATTTGACGGGGTGAACGTGCGGCATGCTTTGATTGGCAGGGGTGCCGCAGAATGGAGAGGAAAATGAGTATAAAAAAGAAAATACTTGCTATGACAATTGGTCCGGTCTTAATTCTGGGACTTATATCGGTTTCATTTACACTGACAATGGTAAAAAGCGCAATGACAGATGAGATACAGGATGCACTTAAGGGAACTGCAGCGGCAACGCTTGCTGCATATGACCAGAATGCAGGCGATTATATACAGGCAAGTAATGGAGACATATGGAAGGGAAGTTATAATATCTCCAAGTCGGAGAGTCTTGTAGATGGAATCAAAGAGAATACGGGAATGGATGTAACATTCTTTTACGGAAGCCAGAGGATAATGACCTCGGCAAAGGATGGGAATGGTGACAGACTGCTTGGTTCTCCTGCCGGAGAAGTTATTATTGAAAATGTCCTTAATAAAGGCGGGAGTTATTTCAGCAAAAATGTATCACTTAACGGGACACTTAACTATGGATATTTTACACCTGTATACCAGAATGGAAGCAGTACTGATATCGTAGGAATGGTATTTGTCGGAACGGATAAGGAACAGAAGAATGCGGTAATAAACCATATAATGCTTACGATAGGCGTAGCTGTATGTGTTGTTATGATTATATGTGCCGGTGCAGGCATTAAGATGTCATCTGCAATGAGCAGAAGTATCAGAACGAGCATAGGAGTTGTTGAGAAGGTTGCAGGAGGCAATCTGGATGTGTTGGTTGATGATAAGCTGCTTAACAGAAAAGATGAGATCGGAGATCTTTCTAAGGTTACAATAAAGCTTCGGGATGCAATGAAGACAGTTATCATGGATATATCAGCGAATGCAAATGCACTTCTTAATGCGGGAACTGACCTCAAGTCTGTAGCAGATAAGACCAATGGAACAATGGAGCAGGTAAGATCAGCGGTGACGATGATTGTTGACAATTCAAGTGAACAGGCCAGAAATTCACAGAGCACTTCAGAGCATATGAAGATTATGGGCGAGAATATAACTGAGACATCAGGCGAGGTCGATATGCTTGATAACAATGCAGCGTCAATGCAGCAGTCAAGTGAGAAAGCATCAGAGACACTTGAAAAGCTGAGAATAATTAACACTGACGTAGAACGTATTATAAACGATGTCAAAGAACAGACCATAAGAACGAATAATTCAGTCCAGAAGATACAGGACGCAACTTCATTTATATCATCAATTGCAGAAGAGACGAATCTTCTCAGCCTTAATGCTTCAATAGAAGCAGCAAGGGCAGGAGAGAGTGGCCGTGGATTTGCAGTCGTTGCAGAACAGATTAAGAAACTTGCGGAACAGTCTAATACATCAAGCCAGGAGATAGATGATACGGCAAGAATTCTTATGGAGGATTCAACGAAGGCGGTTGAACTCATGAAGCAGATGCAGGATATAATGGTAAGCCAGAGTGCAAGCATGGAAGAGACACAGGCTGTTGTTGCCGGTGTACTTGCAGAGATTGAAAGCTCCATGAAGAGTATTGAGCTTATAAAGACCAGCACTCATAAGCTTGAAGCATCACGTAATAAGGTGGTGTCAGCAGTTGATGAGCTTTCAGAGATTGCACAGAATAATGTCGAAGGTACCAAAAAGACGCATCAGGAGACCGAGGAAGTGGCAGATACATTCAGACAGGTGTCAGATAGCGCTGAAAAGCTGAGAGAGATAGCAGGGCAGCTGGCAGACAGTATAGATTATTTTAAGATATAAATATAATATTGATAAAACTAAAAACAGATGCACTGTGTTATATAATCAACGGTGCATCTGTTTTTAGTTTGCTTAAATTACGCAATGTGAGCATAGAACTTTCGGGAGTGTCATTATACCGGCGCATTGCAGATAATCTTCGTCGAAGGATATGCGGCGGCGAGCTTATCTGTGAATGTATCAACTAATTCATCATACCCCCATAACACAACTACATAATCCTCTGTCACGGCTATCACATACTTGTCCGGAAATCCGTCGAGCCAGTGACGCTGTACAATGTTGGCCTTGACAGCATCTGTTACGGTTGATGAATCAGCAGGATTCTTAAGGTGGAAAACACCGCAGGTAAATGCGTTGGCAAGCATCATATGTGACAGGGATGCAGCATTGTCAATCTTGTCAGCACAGTCCGCAGGAAAACCGAGAGCACGGTCAAGCCCATCAATGTCACTGACTGAATATACGCCGGGTGCATCTTCAGTGGCATTATTATGTGATACATCGCCTCCTGCAGCATAGAATCGTTCATCTTCATTGTAACTGTTCCATACAGTATTAAGAAGTTCAAGCGAGCTGCCGATTGCATGCTGCGATGCCTGTGTGCTTCCTGCTGCGGTATTATTGCCGTTGTTGCCGGTGGTGCAGCCTACAAATGACGAGATGACTGCGGTGCCTGCAAGTATAAAAATCCAATGTCTGAAACCTTTATTCATAAAAACCTCCATTCTTGCGCTGCTTTCAAGCGCATCTCAAGTTTGTGAGTAAGCACAAACCTTGCGTGTGAAAAATGTATTTTTCACACTAACATCCATAAAAATAAAACACCGATAATATAAATCTGCAGATTCTAATATATAGATTTTTTAATATTATAACATGGAAAGTTGTATTTTGAAAGGATAAAAGTGCAGCCGGTGCAGTGGAATTCCGGTAGTGGAATTTTCATAGATTTTACACAATTAATATATTTATGTGATAGTAGCAGTTACGTTTGTAATGTACGATGAGAGCAGTTCATTGAAAGGAAACAGCTGTATGAAAAAAACGTATGTGATTGATACTAATGTCTTTATTCAGGCACCATATGCGGTGCAGTGCTTCGATGATAATAATCTTGTTATACCTCTTGTTGTTATTGAAGAGCTTGACGGGCTTAAAAAAGCAGATGGGGAAAAGGGAGCTAATGCACGGGCTGCAGTAAGGATGCTTGAGAATCTCAGGGAAAGAGGCAATCTTCTTGATGGAGTCACACTTGAGGGTGGCGGCACATTAAGAATTGAGAAGAACTTTGTGAATGTTGAACTGCCTGAAGACCTTCCCGAGGATAAGGCAGACAACCGCATACTTAAGGTATGCCGAGGACTTGCGGCTTCATCAGGGGAAGAGCAGATTGTCCTTGTCACCAAAGACCTCGTATTGCGTCTTAAGGCGCAGATTATAGGAATCAGGGCAGAGGATTTCACAACAGAGCAGATATCCGATGATGATGAACTATATACGGGAAGATGTGAGGTGTACATACCGGAAAATCTTGTAAAGGATTTTAAGAAAAAAGGCGTGCCTGTTGATGAACTGTATATATCAGACCCGGACGGAGCACAGAAAAAATATGACTTTACGGAGAATGAATTTGTAATACTGAGGGCAGACCAGTCAACAAGAAAGACGCTGCTCGGCAGGGTGTGTCATGGACGAGTAGTTCCGCTTACATATAAAAAGAGTAAACCATATGGGGTGACACCGCGCAATTCAGGCCAGTATTTCATGCAGGAGGCACTCATGTCGGGGGCGGATGAGGCCCCGCTTGTGATAATAAAGGGAATGGCAGGAACGGCAAAGACCTTCTACTCCCTGGCAGTAGGACTTGAGAAGGTCTATAACAACCCAAAAGGTGAATACAGAAGAATAATCGTGTGCAGACCTAATGCACAATTTGATGATGACATAGGCTTCCTTCCGGGAAGTGAGCAGGAAAAGATTGCGCCTCTGATGCGTCCGGTCATAGATAATCTTGAGCAGATCATTGATTCTGACGACCAGATAAGATATCAGGATGAGGAAGCACTGAATGATAAGATAACGGAGATATTCGACAGGGGAATAATACAGACAGAGGCACTTAATTATATCAGAGGGCGCTCCATAGCAAGAACCTATCTTATCATAGATGAGGCACAGAATATGACGCCTAATCAGGTTAAAGGAATAATAACGAGAGCAGGCAGGGGAACCAAGATAATTCTTCTCGGAGACCCTAATCAGATAGATAAGCCGTTCCTTGATAAGAGGACTAACGGACTCAGCTATGCAGCCAAATATATGAAAGGAAGCAGCTACTGCTGGCAGATAACATTGTCTGCCGATGAATGTGAGAGATCAGAGCTTGCCATGGATGCGGTAAAAAGGCTGTAATAAAGCCGTAATAAGGCTGGAGGGAATATATTTGAAATACAGTGAAATTATAAAAAATGAGGAAGTCCTTGCATATATACGCAAGGGGAATGAAAAGCTTGGCATGCTTGGTTATACCGACCATTCCGAGGTTCATACCGCAATAGTGGCAAAGCATGCTGCAATGATACTTAAGCAGTTCGGGTATCCTGAACATGATATAGAGCTTGCCAAGATTGCCGGATTTATGCATGACATAGGTAATGCAGTCAACAGAAGCCATCATGCAGAGTATGGTGCAATTCTTGCCGTACAGATATTGGAAAAGGCGGGGATGAGCCTTGAGGACCGTGTTGAGGTAATGTCTGTAATAGGTAACCATGATGAGTCAACGGGTGGCGCTTATGATGCAATATCTGCGGCACTTATTATAGCTGATAAGACGGATGTACGCCGCAACCGCGTGCGCAATACAGACCTTGCCAGCTTTGACATACATGACAGGGTCAATTATGCCGTTACGGAGGCAAAACTTAAACTTAATACCGAAAAGTCAGTTATATCGCTTAACCTTAAGATAGACGAGAACATATGCACAATGTACGAATATTTTGACATATTTTTAGGTAGGATGATGATGTGCCGCAAAGCAGCGGAGATACTTGGAGCACGTTTTAAGCTTACAGCTAACGGAAGTAAGGTTTTATAAATATACAGCGGACAGATATATTAAGAGACAGACACATAAGGAGATTATTATGCCATCTACATATGCTCACTACAGAATGGGAAAAGAATTGATTGAAGCACTGCCTGAGAGCCGGCAGACGATAATACGCAATAATATGGAGCTTTATCTTATAGGACTTCACGGGCCGGATATACTTTTCTATTATAAGCCGCTTAAGCGTAACCATGTAAACAGCGTGGGGTATGGCATGCATGAAAGAAGCGGACGGGAGTTCTTTGAAAATGCTGCAAAAGTAATTAAAGCACATCATGGTGAGAGCGCATACAAGGCATATGTATATGGCGTGATATGCCACTTCGCACTTGATGTAATGTGCCACGGATACATAGATGAAAAGATACAGGCAAGCGGAGTAAGCCATGCAGAGATAGAAGTTGAATTTGACAGAATGCTTATGCTGCTTGACCATCTTGACCCGGTAAGACATATACTTACCGGACATATAGTGCCATCAGATTATAATTCATCGGTAATACACTGCTTTTATAATGGCATAGAGCGCAGGGAAGTGCAGAAGGCGCTTGGAGGAATGATTTACAATAACAGTCTGCTTCTTGCTCCGTCAAGAATCAAAAGGGCGTTAATATACATGCTATTGCTTGTCTCAGGTAATTATAAGGAAATGCATGGCCTTATTGTCAATTACAGGAAAAATCCTAAATGTGAAGACAGCAACAGGCAATTAATGCAGCTGTATAAAAAGGCAGGGAAGACAGCAGTCATGCTGATTGAAGAGTATGATGGATACCTTGACGGAACACAGCCGCTTAATCAGATATATAACTATACATTTGGTTCTAAACCGGGCGAAGCTTGTACAGATGCCCCGGCTGGGAAGAAAGAGGGTTACAAAGATGCGGTTTAGACTTACAAAAAATGAACGTAACTGGGTACTGTATGACGTTGGCAATTCAGCATTTGTACTGTTAGTATCAACTATAATGCCGATATATTTTAATTACCTGGCCGGCAATGCGGGGCTTTCATCAGCAGACTATATGGCCTATTGGGGATATGCGGCTTCAATTGTTACAGTTATTGTTGCAGTTCTGGGGCCTGTTATGGGCACGCTTGCAGATACAAAGGGCTTCAAGAAGCCGGTATTTACAATAGCCATGCTTGTCGGTGCAGCAGGCTGCATATGCCTTGGGCTGGCAAGACAATGGGTGATGTTTATTATTATTTACATTATTGCAAAGACGGGTTTCTCATGCAGCCTTATATTTTATGACTCAATGCTTACGGATATAACTGTTGATGAAAGAATGGACAATGTGTCATCACATGGATTTGCATGGGGGTATATAGGAAGCTGCATTCCGTTTGCAGCGTGTCTTGTACTTGTGCTTGGCGCAGGAAGAATAGGCATATCAATGGAAACTGCAATGACGGTTACATTTGCAGTAACAGCTGTATGGTGGATTGCAATGACAATTCCGCTGCTTAAGACCTATAGGCAGAAATATTATGCTGAGAAAAAGAAGAATGCGGTAAAAGACAGTTTTGCAAGACTTGGGAATACATTTAAAAATGTAAAACAGAATAAAAAAGTATTCGTGTTTCTGCTTGCATTTTTCTTCTATATTGATGGCGTGTATACAATAATAGATATGGCTACAGCATACGGACAGGCGCTGGGGCTTGACAGCACCGGACTTCTGATGGCACTGCTTGTCACACAGATAGTAGCATTTCCATGCTCTATCGCATTTGGCAGATTGTCTCAGAAGATAAAATCAGAGAGGCTTATAATTGTATGCATTACTGCATATTTTGGCATTGCTGTATTCGCAATGTTTTTACATACACAGGCTCAATTCTGGATACTTGCGATAGTTGTTGGAATGTTTCAGGGAGGGATACAGGCACTTTCACGTTCTTACTTCACCAAAATAATTCCTGCAGGACAGTCAGGGGAATATTTTGGGCTGATGGATATATGCGGCAAAGGCGCATCATTCATGGGAACAACCATTGTAAGTGTTGTATCGCAGATGACGGGCAATGTAAGCAAGGGCGTTGGAATGATAGCTGTATTGTTTGTTGCAGGCATGGTATTTTTCATATACTCATTAAGAGTTGAACCTGAGAAAAAGGAGCAGCGGGAAGAACTTATAAAAAGTAAGCTGGCTGTTACGGAAGAATATTAAAATCATATTGATATGAATAAAATCATATAATGCGTGACACACTTTTCAAGTACGGATATTAAGATATATATCATGCTGTATGGCAGTGATATGTTGTAATATGGCGAATCTTGACAAGTGTGTTATTTTATTATAAAAGTAATATAGCAATGCGGGTGATTAAAATGTCAGATCCGGCATCATATAACAATATTCTGATTCCCGGATATAAGTTTTCCGGATATATGAGGAGCACTATGAGGTACGATATAGCAGTAATAGGAACAGGACCGGCAGGAGTGTCAGCCGCAATTACGGCAAAAGTCCGTAATAAGAATATTATTCTGATAGGGCCGGAGTCGATGAGCCGGAAGATCAGGAAAGCCCGGACAATCAGGAATTATCCGGGGCTGCCTGATATAAGCGGTGACGCTCTTGCTGATGCGTATAATAAGCAGCTTGCGTCGCTTGGAATAGAGATTACAGATACAAAAGTGAATATGGTATATTCAATGGGAAACTATTTTTCATTACAGACGTCAGGCGGCATTCTCGAGGCATCAGCGGTCATACTGGCAACAGGGGTTATACCCGGAGCTTCTCTGCCCGGGGAGAATGACTATTTGGGGAGAGGCGTAAGCTATTGTGCTACATGTGATGCTTTATTTTATAGGGGAAAGACAGTGGCTGTTATAGGATATTCACAAAAAGCAGAGGAAGAAGCTGAATTCCTTGCAGAGACATCAGAAAAGGTGTATTATTTCCCTGTGACCGGAGCGGAATATAAGAATTGTGGAATAGGTGGGTATGACGTACAAGGCGCTGCTGCCTCAGAGAAATATCATAACATAGAGGTCATATATGATATTCCTCAAAAGATTACAGGAGAACTGAAAGCAGACACACTTGTATGCTCCGGCAGAAGTTATCAGGCTGATGGCATATTTGTTCTCAGGGATAATATAGCTGCGGACAGGCTTGTTCCGGGACTTAATATGGTGAACGGACACGTTGAGACAGACATGTCAATGTGTACGAACATTAAGGGGTGCTTTGCGTGTGGAGATATAACAGGCACGCCATATCAGTATATAAAGGCAGCAGGACAGGGGAACGTGGCTGCATTGTCTGCAGTGGACTATCTTAAGACATTATTATAAGAATGGAGATAGTGTGAAAAATCAGCCTGATAGCTGATTTTTCACACAGCTGTTTGTGCCGCAGGCGCCACAAACAGCATCTATCGCAGAGCCAAATCTGACATTTGGCCCGCGATTCCTCCGGAACTTTGTGCCTGCGGAATGGAGATTAGTATGGTTAAGAAGATTAGGAATAACGATTTGAGCGAAGTTAAGGCAAGTGGATGCGCACTTGTTGATTTTTCGGCAGCATGGTGTGGACCATGTAATATGCTGGCACCTGTACTTGAGGAGCTTTCGGATGAGATGGATGGCGTGGCATTTTTCAATGCAGACGCAGAAGCCAATATGGAGCTGTCATCAAAGTATGGAGTTACGAGCATCCCTGCACTTTTTATATTCAGGGACGGACGTCCGGTAGCACAGACGGTAGGTTTCCAGCCTAAGGAAGTAATTAAGGGCTGGATAGAGAGTAACAGGAATTAATATACATCTGAATAAAACATATAAAAGAGGTTTCAAATGCGTTCAAAAAAATAGATATGACCAAGGGACCGATTTTAAAACTTGTTTTTCTATTTGCACTGCCGATATGTGTGGGAAATGTGCTGCAGATGCTTTATAACACCGTAGATTCGATTATTATAGGCAACTTCTGTGGCGCAGCTTCACTGGCGGCTGTTGGAACAAGTGCGCAGCCTGTTGAGATGATTCTGTGTATATTTCTGGGACTTGGAACAGGAATATCTATACTCATCTCGCAGTATGCAGGCGCAAAAGATCAGGAGAACCTTAAGAAAACAGTGAATACGGCATCTGCATTTGTATATATGTGTGCGATACCGCTGACTGTTCTGGGATTTTTTATCGGTCCGCTTATTCTGCGTTTTATGGGTGTGCCGGAAGATACATGGAGTCTGGCAGTTACATATATAGATATAATGTTCCTTGGCACACTGGGCAATATCGGATATAACATAAATGCAGGAATACTGCGCGGGCTTGGTGACAGCAGTTCATCCCTTATATTTCTTGTAATATCATGTGTTGTTAATATTGTGCTTGATATGATATTTGTTGCCGGGCTGCATCTTGATGTTGGCGGAGCCGCTGCGGCTACATCTATTGCCATGTTCTGTTCATGGTTCTTCAGTGTATGGTATATAAAAAAGAAGTATCCTGAACTGGAATTCAGGCTGAGACCCGGGCGCATAGACAAGTCAGTCATGAAGGATATAGTGTCTGTCGGTCTTCCGCTTGGACTTAACAATTCTATATATTCAATCGGACATATCCTTATGCAGGGACTGATAAATGCACAGGGGTCAGTATTCATGGCAGGCTGTGTTGTCGGTAATAAGGTTAACGGAATTGCCAATGTTGCCATTACGTCAATGTCAAGTGCCGGAACAACATTTGCAGGGCAGAATCTGGGAGCGGATGAATACGCGAGACTCCGTAAGGGAGGAAAACTCATACCATTCGTGTCAGGTGCAATAACATGTGTGTCCGGGCTTATCGTAACATTTTTATTAAGTCCGTATATAGTAAGGATATTTACAAGTGACCGTGCGGTAATGGATGTCGGCATACTGTATATACACTGTATACTGCCTTTTTCGTGGATGTATGCAATATTCAACGGAATAATCTGTTATGCCAACGGACTGGGAGAAGTCAGATATCCGACTATAATTAATATACTTGTTCTGTGGGCTGTAAGAATACCATGCGGATATTTTATATCGTATTTTATAGATGGAAGATATGTTAATGCATGTGTTGCAGTAAGTTTTGCATTCGGAATGATATGCATGATGGCGTTTTATGGCACAAAGAGATGGAAAGAAATATGCAGGCTTGCCGGGCAGATGCAATGAAAAAGCATCTGCCTTTTTTGTGCGTCCTGGCGGCTGAAAGTGCCGCATACTTGACTGTGTTTTAAAATAATTTGCAAAAATGCTTGACGTAACATGATATTAGTGTTATAAAACATATAGAACAATGATAACATAGTTTGGAGGTGAACATGGCTATGAAGCGTGATTACTACGAAGTACTCGGAGTAGACCGCAGCGCAGATGAAGCGGCTATTAAGAGAGCATATAGAAAGCTTGCCAAGAAGTATCATCCTGATACGAATGCGGGTAATGCGCAGGCAGAGGAAAAATTCAAGGAAGTAACCGAAGCCTATGATGTTCTTGGAGATGAGAAGAAGAGAAAGCTGTATGACAAATATGGTCATGTCGCTTTTGAAAATGGATTCTCAGAAGAAGATTACGAGCGCAGAAAGTCAGGCATGGGCGGTAATCCTTTCGGATATGGCAATGGCGGAATGCACAGGGAGTACCACTTTAACGGTAATGCCGGTGATATGGATGATATATTCGGTGATATATTCGGAGGAATGTTCGGAGGCGGATTCAACGGGCAGGAACATTCAGGATATGCGGGAAGGGGATTCTCTTCAGGTGGTTATTCAATGAAGGGCGAGGATGCGCATGCTGATATAACGGTAAGCTTTGATGAGGCGGCTTTTGGATGTGACAAGACGATAACCCTTCAGGGTGGCAGCGGAAGTCCGCAGACACTTAAGGTTCATATACCGGCAGGAATTGATACCGGCAAGAGTATAAGGCTTAAGGGTAAAGGCAATCCCGGATTCGGCGGTGGAGCTGCAGGAGACCTTTATCTTAACGTCACTGTGCTCAACAAGCCGGGCTATGAGAGGAAAGGAATGGATGTCTATACAACGGTAGATGTTCCGTTTACAACGGCGGCTCTCGGAGGAGAAGCAAGAGTTCACACACTGTATGGGGACGTTGAGTGTAAGATCCGCGAAGGAACACAGTCAGGAAGTAAGATAAGGCTTAAGGGTAAGGGAATTGTATCAATGAAAGACAAATCCGTTCACGGAGACCAGTACGTCACAGTACAGATACAGGTTCCTAAGAGTCTTAATCCGAAGGCAAGACAGATACTTAAGGAATTCCAGCAGGCATGCTGATGGCGCAGAAAAGCCGGTGCAGAGATTTATCAAAGGATAATATCTGTACCGGCTTTTTGTTTTGCCTGATGTGTTATGTTTTTATTTTACATCCCTGAAATCTGCGTCAACATATCCGTCTATTGATCCGTCAGGATTACGTTTGACTGTCTTGTCAGCCCTGCGTCCTCTGATATATGTGATAAAATCACTTATGCCGCTGTAAATAAGGCATGCACCGACTATTCTTAATGTAACGTCAACGGTGCCGAAAGGATTACTGAATATTATGAAGCCGAGCAGTACACTTATAAGTGCAAGGACAAGAGAGAATATCCAGCGGCTGCTGCCGGGATATATCTGCTTAAGCTCGATTGCAGGCCCGATTGCTATAAGACCATGGACAAAAAGTATAAGTCCGAAGAAAAAAGGTATTGATGCCATTACTATTCCGGGATTCAGGAATATAAACAGACCAAAAAGTGTCTCAAATAATCCGAGAAGAAAATCACCCTGATACCACACAAACATGCTGAGAGTTGAAAAATATCTCACAAGGGATATTACTCCGAGCACAACAAGTACTGCGCCGAGAATGTATCCGACGAACTGCGATGCTGCCGTCGGAAATATTGCCAGAAGCAGCCCCAGAAGCGTGAAGGCAATTCCTGATATCAGGGAGTTAGTCTTAAAATTCTTTATTATTATCTTCATAAGGAACACCCCTTTCAGTGTTTACTTTTATTATGCCATTATTATAATATCTCTTAATTAAAGCTACAATATTTATTGTATTTTATTTATGCTCTTTTAATATTTTTAATGAGAATTAGATGATAAATATATGAAAAGTATGATATACTATGACTATGCGTTTTAAGAATGGAGATTAATATGGCAAGACAATCAAGCTGTGACAGCTGTAATAATTTCGTATATGATGAAGAAAGCGAATGCTATACATGTGAAGTGGAACTGGATGAGGATGAGATGGTACGCTTTCTGCAGGATTCATATTATGACTGCCCATACTATGTACTGGGGGATGAATACGCTGTTGTAAGACATCAGATGTAGTTGATAATAATATGCGTAAGATACGCGGAAATGAGGATTTGTATGCTTGAGTTACAGAATATAAAATGGCATCCTGAAGGAGGACCTCAGGTGCTTAACGGAATAGACATAACGATACCGGATAACAAACTTGTTGTCATAACAGGACCTAACGGAAGCGGCAAGACGACAACCGCTAAGATAATTGCGGGCATAGAGAAGCCTGATGATGGCAGAATTATACTTGACGGAGAAGATATCACAGATAAGGATGTGACGGAGAGGGCTAAGCTTGGAATAAGCTTTGCATTCCAGCAGCCTGTAAGATTCAAAGGTCTTTCGGTAAGGGATATTCTTACATTGGCATTTGACCACAAGCCGGACGAGAAGGAGCTTGGAACAGTTCTTCAGAAAGTCGGTCTGTGTGCTGCTGATTATCTGGACAGAGAACTTAATTCCAACCTGTCAGGCGGCGAGATGAAGCGTATAGAGATAGCTACAGTGCTTGCCAGACATACTAAGGTTACTGTGTTTGACGAACCTGAGGCAGGAATCGACCTTTGGAGCTTTTCGAGTCTGATAGATGTATTTACAGATATGAAGAAATCACTTAACGGAACGCTTGTAATCATTTCACATCAGGAGAGAATACTTTCGATTGCGGATGAGATAATAGTAGTTGATGGCGGACGTGTGGCAAGACAGGGAAGCTCAGAGCAGATAATGGCAGACCTGCTCACAAGAAGGCCGGGCTGTGAGAATTGCGATGCGACTGAGTGTGTGCGGTAGTGGGCAGTGATGCAATAATACATTTGACTGAAAGGTATGGATTACAGATGGAACAGGCAACAAAAGATTTACTTAATATAGTATCAGATTGGGATGGTAAAGATGATGGCAGGACTGCCTTTAATATACGTGAGAACTGCGCAAGTGCGGGACGCGCGTCTACAGAACATATAAAGATTGAATCTAAAGAGGATGCGCCGGGGCTTAACATAAGAGTCCTTCCTGGAACTGCCGGCGAGAAAGTATATATTCCGGCATGCATAACGAAGGCGGGCGTGGATGATCTTGTATACAACGATTTCTATATTGCTGAGGGAGCAGATGTAACAATAGTTGCAGGCTGCGGAATCCATACAGAGACAGGGGAACCGGCAAGGCATAACGGAATACACAGGTTTTTCCTTGAGAAGAATTCACATGTACTCTATCTTGAGAAGCATGTCGGAACAGGTTTTATAAAGGCTAAGAGAAGCATAGACCCGGTGACGGAGGCATGGCTTGCAGACGGGGCATTGCTTGAGATGGAGACATCACAGCTTGGCGGTGTACAGACGGCTCTGCGCAATACAAAGGCTACACTCGAAGGAGCATCAAGTCTTGTAATAAGAGAGCATCTCCTTACGGATTCAGATGAGACACTTACAACTAATTTTGACGTAGTGCTTAATGGTGACGGCTCAAGTGTTAATCTTGTATCACGTTCTGTTGCCAGAGGTGAGTCATATCAGGAATATCACTCTAATATCGTTGGTAATGCAAAGTGCTCGGGACATTCCGAATGTGATGCCATAATAACAGACCATGGTAAGGTAACTGCACAGCCTGCACTTACGGCGGCTAATGAGGATGCTGCACTTATACATGAAGCAGCGATTGGCAAGATTGCGGGAGAGCAGATTCTTAAGCTGCGTACACTCGGACTTACAGAGTCGGAGGCTGAGGCAGCAATTATCAACGGATTCCTCAAATAGCATTTAATAGGAATTGAATATTAATATGAATACGTTTGAAAAGATATATGAAGTAGTAAAACAGATTCCACGTGGGTATGTTGCCACATACGGGCAGGTAGCTGAGCTCGCCGGCAACAGACACTGGTCGAGGGTTGTGGGGTATGCACTTCACTCCAACCCTCAGCCGGGTGTAATTCCATGCCACAGAGTCGTTACAAAAGACGGTGATGTGTCCAGGGCATTTGCGTTCGGAGGACAAAGCCGCCAGATTGAGCTCCTTAAGGATGAAGGAGTGGAATTTGTTGACGGGCATGTTGATATGGAAAAATATCAATGGACAAAGCGTATATTCTAAGCCTTTGAATTAAACAGTGAATCCATGAGTGACTGTGTTGAATCACTTATTGTAGCAGCACTTGAATAATTCTGGCTGTAAGCTGTGCCGCTCATTGCGGAAGTAGCAGTTGTAACCTTGGTAATGCTTGCAAGATCTGTGCTGATTCTTGAGGCATAGCTGTCATCACCTGAGAAAGCTGCTTTGATGGAATCAAGGCTTGAAGACTTGAGTTTGTCCGTATCAACTACAAGCTGTCCGTTTTCAGAACGGGTTATTCCGATTGCGGCTAACTTGCCTTCATTATCTACAAAAGCCTTGCCGAGCTCTACAAGGTATGCAACATTAATCTTGCCGCCCTGACTGCTCATGTTCTTGACCATAGCGTTGTAGCTGCTTACAAACTTCTGTACATCTGCAACGGTATCTTCACTTGTGTTATTAAGAAGATTGTCAAGTGACGAAGACGCTGAGTCAGCGGCGTTAAGAATAGCCTTGGCAGTATCACTGCTACTGCTGCTTATTCCCGACAGCTTCTGCTTAAGGATTGCAGTACGGTAATTGCTGTTGGCTGTAAGAACAGATTCTATTGAATTGTCATTATCACTATCCATATAATCAAGGATAGATGACAGACCCAATGTTGAACTTATCTGCATAATAAATATAAACCTCCGTTTGCATATAATAAAATACGTTGCCGGTGCGGCAATACGGTTATAGCAATACTGTTACGCATCCATGCTGAGCTGCTGCCCGGATGCTTCACCGGAATCATAATATATATCGGCATTCGGCAGATAAAATTAACACATTTTCAAAATTTACATATATATGATAGAAAATTTACACAACGGGTGTTAAAATATAATAAGACGTTAGTACAAGTACATTCGCTTTTCAATCACGGTATCTGTGCCGGTACACAGAGCCGGGATGCCCTGAGAGGCGGCAGGAATGGAGATTACAATGATTAACATATATAGAACCGATGACCAGATACTTCATGAGGTGCATGAGATACACGAAGGTGTCTGGGTAAGCCTGTCAGCACCAACAGTAGCAGAGACACAGAAGATGGCGGATGAACTTGACATAGATATTGATGACATCAGGGCATCACTCGATGAGGAAGAGAGTTCGCGTATCGAGCTGAAAGACGGATATACGCTTATCCTTGTCGATGTCCCTATAACAGAGATAAGACACGACAGAGAGGTGTATACTACTCTGCCCCTTGCAATAATTCTTACACAGGACATAATAATGACTGTTTCCAAGGAAGAACATAATGCCGTCATAGCTGCATTTATAGATGGCAAGATAAGGGATTTCAGTACGAAGAAGAAGCTTCGTTTTGTATATCAGATACTGTTCAGGACAGCCATGCTGTATCAGGCGGAATTGAGAATCATGGATAAGAAGAGAATAGAGATTGAGGAGCATGTTGGAGATAAGACAGAAGATTCTGACCTTATAGCACTGCACGAACTTGAATCTACGCTTGTATATTTTGCAACATCACTTCGCGCCAACCGTGTTGTACTTGAGAGACTTTCACATTATAAGAGGCTTCAGCAGTATCCTGACGATATTGAGCTTCTTGAGGATGTAGTAGTCGAGACGCAGCAGGCTATCGAGATGGCAAGCATCTACAAGGATATTATTAACGGAACAAGAGAACTGCTGTCATCAGTGCTTAACAGCCGCCTGAACAATGTGATGAAGTACCTTACATCAATCACACTTGTAATGGCTTTCCCGACTGTAATATCGGGACTGTATGGAATGAATGTTGCGGGAATGCCGTTTGCCAATGATATTAACGGATTTATGATAATATGTATAATGATAATTGTTATCTGTATTGTTGTGGCATTCTGGTTAAAACGCAATAAGATGCTGTGATTGGGAATGGGATTAGAATAATCAGGAATAATCAATAGAAATATAAGCCGGAAAATACCATTTAAACATTGTGTGATTAATGGTATTCTTCCGGCTTCTGTTTTATTATATCAGATGGCGGTTAAACTGTCTCATACTTGCGGATACATCCGAGTCCGAGAGCGTAAGGTCCTGTGTGGCATGCTGTTACGGCTCCGATTTGTGAACCGATATCCTCGCAGAAAGTAACACCAAGTGCATCACCAATCTCCTTTTTGAACTGTGCGGCTTCTTCAAGGTCATATCCCCAGCCTATGATAAAGTTATAATCCTTAACATTATGCTCCGGCTCGTTAAAATACTTCCTGGCAGCTTCGATAACTGATGTAAGTGACTTGGCGCGTGTACGGCTTACTCCGCCAAGACCGATCTCGTTGTCCTTCATGATTATTGTAGGCTTAATCTTAATCCTGCTTGATATAAGAAGTGCAAGCTTACCGATACGGCCGTTCTTAATCAGATAATCAAGAGAACCGATTGTAAAGAAAATTCTCGTAGATTCCTTGAGCTTTTCGAGGTTCTCAACAGTCTTCTCATATGTAAGTCCGGCTTCCTTCATTCTTACGGCTTCGTTGACAAAAAGTCCCTGTGTTACAGTGTTGGTTGTTGAATTCATAACTGTAATAACAGCATCGGGATGCTCCTCAAGAACAAGGTCACGTGCAGTCTGGGCTGAATTATATGAACCGCTGAGTGAAGTAGAGATTGTAATACATATAACAGGTAAGCCCTTCTCAACATAAGGCATCATATGGTCTACGTAATCCTGTACAGAAGGAAGAGATGACTTGGGGAATATATTCTCCTCAACCATTCTTTTGTAAAGGTCTCTTGAATAGAGTTCCTCGCCATCCCTCAGGTAATTCTGTCCGTCTGTTGTAATGTATAAAGGAATAACGTCAACATCATGCTTTGCAACATATTCCTTATCAAGATCACATGCACTGTCAGTTAAAATCTTAAACATCGTAATAATACCTTTCATAAATAAATGTGTCAATTAGTTAATACAGATATATTTGTCTCTTGATATAATAACACATAGTTTTCAAAACTACAATATAAAGTTTGTAATGCGGCGAAAAATGAGATTTATATTCCCTGATATTGATAAGGAGCTTTACGGAAAGAAATTAAATAGCAAACTTTTGTTCGATTGCATATGGAAAAATGAATCCGGATATGCTATTCTTAATGTACGGCTTAATGCGTGATTGTAGTTAATATTATGGTTAAGAGGAGCATGGACGGATGAAAGAACATATTTATATAGCAATAGACCTGAAGTCATTCTATGCTTCGGTGGAATGCAGGGAGCGGGGGCTTGACCCTCTTACAACGAATCTTGTAGTTGCAGATGCATCAAGAACGGAGAAGACAATCTGTCTTGCCGTGTCACCATCTCTTAAGGCTTACGGGATTCCGGGAAGGGCGCGCCTTTTTGAGGTTGTACAGAAGGTGCGTGAGGTTAACGCTATGAGACGCACTGCCGCAGGAGGACACAGGCTGTCGGAGAGCTCAAGTGATGCAGCGGTAATTGCGGCTGACCCGGATGTGGCTGTCGGATATATAACGGCACCTCCGAGAATGGCACTTTATATGGAATACAGCACACGAATTTACAATATTTATATGAAATACGTGGCACCTGAGGATGTTCATGTATATTCGATTGATGAGGTATTCATAGATGCATCACCGTATCTCGGAACGTATGGGATGACTGCGCGGGAGTTTGCCTCCAAGATGATACGGGATGTGTATGAACAGACGGGAATTACGGCAACGGCAGGGATAGGGACGAATCTGTACCTGTGTAAGATTGCAATGGATATAGAAGCCAAGCATGCCAGACCGGATGAGCATGGAGTGAGGATTGCATTTCTGGATGAAGAGGCGTACAGAAAGAAGCTATGGAATCACAGGCCTATTACGGATTTCTGGCGCGTAGGGCGCGGATATGCGAAGAAGCTTGAAGAAAAAGGCATATGCACAATGGGAGATATCGCAAGATGTTCCGTTGGCAGGCCGGGAGATTTTTATAATGAAGAACTGCTTTACAAGATGTTTGGCGTGAATGCGGAGCTTCTCATTGACCATGCATGGGGGTATGAACCGTGTACAATTGCTCAGATTAAGGCATACAGACCTGAGTCTAACAGCATAGGCTCGGGACAGGTGCTGCACTGCCCATATGATTATGAGGGAACAAGGCTTGTGGTAAGGGAGATGGCAGATCAGCTTGCACTTGACCTTGCAGGCAAAGGGCTTGTGACAGACCAGCTTGTCCTGACGATAGGATATGACATAGATAATCTCAGTAATGCTGATATTGCGCGCAATTATCATGGTGAGGTAACTGCTGACAGGTACGGAAGAAGGATTCCGAAGCCGGCGCACGGTACCGGGAATCTGCCTGTGTGTACATCATCCTCAAGAATACTGATTGATTCTGCAACTAAGCTGTATGAGCGTATAACCAATCCCGGACTTCTTATAAGACGTATTAACATTACAGCTAATCATGTGGTGCCGCATTCGGCAGAACCGGTAACACCAGCTCATAACAATACAACAGAAAAATATGAACAGCTAAGCCTTTTTGATACGCCGGGCTTTGACGGTTATGATGAGCGTAAGAAGCAGGAAGACAAGATGCAGGATATAATTGAAAAAGATGACCGCATGCAGCAGGCGGTTCTCGACATTAAGAAAAGATATGGCAGGAATGCGATTCTTAAGGGCATGAATTACGAGGAGGGAGCAACGGCGATTCAGCGTAATTCGCAGATTGGAGGTCACAGGGCATGAGTGATAATTATAGTGATAATTATGATGACATAATAGACCTTCCGCATCATGTATCCATGACACATCCGCGTATGAGCAGTGACATGCGTGCAGCCCAGTTCTCACCGTTTGCCGCCCTGACCGGGTATGAGGAATGTCTTGAGGAGGCAGTAAGGCAGACATCACATTGGATTGAGCTTGACGATAGTATTAAGGAGATAATCAACAGAGAGCTTAACCTGACTAAGGAAAGACTTTCGCAAAAAGCATCCGGTGTATCCGTTAAGCTCACGTATTTTGTGCCTGATTCACGCAAGGAGGGCGGCGAGTACAGGACGGTTGAGGGCAATGTAAAGAAGATTGACGAGTATAATGGTGTTATTGTGCTGGATGACGGGGAGGAGATTGAGATTGGGAGAGTGAGGGGGTATAGGTTACAAAATTTACAGTGAGTATTAGAAAAAGACAGTGTATTACTCATATTGTGAGTATTCGGGCAGATTGATTGATATAAAAGACAGCATATGATATTATCGGTTTTAAATTATAGCCGTATATGTTGAGTTTATATTGAAAGGGGAATGTATGTCTAAGAAAAAATATTACGCAGTAAAGATTGGAAGAGTAACCGGAATATTTGATAATTGGGATGAGTGTAAAGCTTCTGTAGATTCGTATTCAGGAGCAGATTACAAAAGCTTTACAACAAAGCAGGAAGCAGAACAATATTTAAAAAATGAATCAGAATGTATAACAACAGACAGTGTCAATGCTGATAATAATAAAGCACTTGTGGCATATGTAGATGGAAGCTTTAAAGAGCAGGCAGGGAGATATTCTTTTGGATGTATTTTACTGACTCCTGACGGAGATGTAATTAAAGAAAGCGGAAGTAACAATGATCCTCAATCTATTCAGCATCGTAATGTGGCTGGAGAGATGTTGGGGGCTATGTATGCAGTAAAATGGGGAGAGATGAATGGTTATAGGGCATTAAGAATATATTATGATTATACAGGTATTGAAAAATGGGTTACCGGAGAATGGAAGGCTAAAACAGATTTAACAAAGAAGTATGCGGATTATATGATAAAAATGAATGATAAAATAAACATTACATTTGAAAAGGTTGAAGCCCATACTGGAAATGTGTATAATGAAGAAGCTGACAGACTTGCTAAGAAAGCACTTGAAGAGGAGAAGGGGATTCCTAAGATAAAAAAAGGTGGATTTTGGTTTACGGTATCTGGAGTTAAACTTAGTGACATCGAAGCAATTATACAACTTGTCGAGGAAGAAATTAAGCCTGACATACTTACTGTATCTGAAAAGAGTATGGCATATGGCAAGTCAATGGAACTAAAGGTTAATAAAAAAGACAAGGTTGTTATTTCGTATTATAACAAAGGAGATAAAGTTGTTGTACAAGGTAAACCTGAAAGGCTGTTCTCCTTAATAATATCATATGTTACAGAATTAGTGGATGTTGAAGAGATACCTAAGATATTCAATGATACATATAGTATTGATATAGCAAAAGAAGATATAAAACATCAGTTTCAATATTATTTGCCAAATGCATATGAAAAGTTACCAGAAAAAATGTCCAGAACATTACATCAGGCAATATATAATCTCAGACTTAATGGAGATATGTTTGATGGTACATTTTTAGCACATCCGGTGCTTAGAGCAATAGACGGGCATATTAAGATGATTTTGTTAGCGTATAATATTATACCTGATTGGAAATATATTTCTAAATATGGTTATGATATGTTTGAAAAAGTTAATACTAAGTATGTACTTCGTGCAGATAGATGTGGTACAGCGTCAGACAAACAAATAAAATATATTGGAAATTGTTATACATTTTTTAATATCAACAGAAATAAACTTTCACATTGGGATGATGCAACACAGCCGCTTGATACAACAAAGTTGCTTAGTGTTGAAGAAGCACATTCATTAATTAAAAGAACATTACAGCTCATAGATGAATACTATCAGGACTGAAACTAATAAGACTAAGAAAGGAGAATCCATACATGAATGATTTTAATATTATAGATATTGAGAATGAAGAATTTAATATTCTGATATTAATGATGACTTGTGATTCTCCATTTGATTATATTACAGAGATTGCAGAGCAGCTTAATAATAAGCAATTTAAAGGTTCGGTAATAATAGACGAGATGCTTCATAGTGGTAATAGCGATGAGAGATTTATAACAGGTTATTTTGATGGAGTGGCATTTGATGAGAATAGCTTTAGATTCTTGACGGTTCCAGCCAGAAGTGATCTGCGTCAGCCTATGTGTACTTATCTTGCATCTGATTTGGATGTGCTTAATTACAGTATTTTGACAATTAGGCAGCAAAAGCTTATTTCAAAAGGATGTTATATATAATTGTTGAACAAAGAATTAAATATTTTTAAAGCAATACCGCATCTGGTACAGATATTAAGATATCGGCTAGGATGCGGTATTTTTTTGCATCCATGAAAATGCTTTTGTCCGGGAGTGTGATTTAATATAATTATAAAATAATAAATATTTCGGAATCATATGATTATGTGAATAATGACGATAATGTATGTGACGGGCTTGATTCGCATGCAACATATGTTGGAAGCGTGATACTTGACTGTCTCGGCAATGCGTCCCGGAAAGCAGATTTAAGAATTGCAAAGGTTCTGGTAAACGGACGCGGCAGCAGCTATGACGCATATACAGCAATTCTTGACCTTGCAGACAGGCATGTACAGCTTATAAACTGCTCTTGGGGAGGTAAGACGGACAATAAGATGCTGGCATTTGCAATGAAATACGCAGCAGAGCACAATTCAATAGTTGTATGTTCAAGCGGTAATGACGGAGGTGCAGTTGCTTATCCTGCAAAATATTCCGATACGATTGCAGTAAGTGCATGTGACAGTGACGGTAAGATAGCAGATTTCAGTAATACAGGAAGTGAGATAACCTATTGTGCTCCGGGAGTTGATATAGTGGTTGATGGTGTTGAAAACAGCCGCCGGATTGTGTCCGGTACATCATTCTCAGCACCTGCAATAACTTCTATGAGTGCAATATCAATTATGGATAATACGAAAATTAACTCAATAGATAAGCTTAACAGGGTGCTCACAAAGATGTGTGACAAGTCATCATTCTCAGCTCAGTATGGTAATGGAATGCCGGTGTATAAGGGAAGCAGCGAACAGTCTCCAACCAAAGAGACACAGCCTGCAACGAAGGCAACACAGTCTCCAACCAGGGAGACGCAGCCGGCAACAAAGGCAACACAGTCTCCAACCAAGGAGACGCAGCCGGCAACAAAGGCAACACAGTCTCCAACCAAAGAGACACAGCCGGCAACAAAGGCAACACAGTCCCCGACCAAAGAGACACAGCCTGTAACAGCACCCGTACAGACACCGACACAGGCACCAACTCAGACACCGACACAGGCACCGACGCAGAAGCCGACACAGGCTCCAAGCCCTTCGGTTGGCACAATAACAGGAGTTGTACGCGATACACAGTCGGACAGTTCAATATACAGGTACAGATGGCACAGCTATGCGGGAGCCTCAGTGTACAAGATATACAGGGCGTATCTGATTGACAGTGGAAGCGAGGATAACCTGAAATATTCCTGGGTTACGAACATTGCCGCCAATACATTCGAGGAGAGGATTCCGGACGATATAAAAGTTAATCTTGTGTACTATATAAAAATCGTGGCTGTGGATGCAGGCGGCAGGACAATAGCGGAATCAGAACCGGTGAAATCAGCGAGATATCTGCTTACAATAGAGAATCTCACTGCATCGGTGAAGAGTGACGCAGTATATATAAGCTTTGATGCACTTGCCAATGTTGACGGCTATGACGTTAATCTTAAGAATGCAAAGACCGGGGAATATATAAGCTTTAATCATTCTGATTATAACGGATATAAATTCAACAGGTCGGAATTGCAGCCGGGAGATTATACCGTCTCAGTATTTGCAAGATATAATTCGGGAGAAGGCCCTGAGTCATCGGTTGGCTGGAGCAGCAGTACTACGTTTGTTATAAAGTAGATAAAGCAGATAAAGGCTGCCTTGCGGGGCAGCCTTACACCAATGCCTATACACCTTTTCTGTACAGATAATAAGAATAAGCAAACGGTACAACGAGAAACAGAACAATCACGATTGCCGGAATATATGCAGTTTTTAAGAATGCATTTGCGATAAATGCAATTCCGCAGATTATAAGAAGCCATGAGCTCATGCGGTTGGTACGGTTCCAGTTTTCTTCGCTGTTAAGTGTCCAGCTTATTTTGACTCCGATGCTGTAGTTCTGCTTGACCTTATGCATGTAGTTACCGAGAACGATGAATAGAATACCCAGCAGAATATTAACAAAGAGGGCGGTATCAATATCAATCCCAAGTGCAGTGCCGTAGATGACAATTGCTTCAACAATTGAAACTGCCGGTGTAATCCAGAGTATAAGGCACTGGATCCTGGGGCTGATATTCTGTCTTCGCGGGTCGGATGTTGTAACTGCGAAAACAAGCCACTGGATAGCAAGCATGAACAGAGGGATACCTAATACCGCTGTTCCTTTGCTGCTCCAGCCGTTGACGTTATTGGCAGCATCAAAATGTGTCGGAATCATGTCAGGAAGACTGTTCCACATAACCAGCCCGAATATTACGGGAATGATAAGGATGATACTTGCAGATATCATAGTCCATTTATATTTTTTCAGCATACTAATCTCCATTCCACAGGCACAAAGTGCCGGAGGAATCGCGGGTCAAATGTCTGATTTGGCTCTGCGATAGATGCTATTTGTGGTGCCTGCGGCACAAATAGCTGTGTAAAAAATAAGATATCAATCTTATTTTTCACACTAATCTCCATTCATATTTGTTGTTAAATTCCTGAGCCATAGCATAATCTCATCAACTACTGAGGTGTTAAGCTCATAATAAACATAATTTTTGACTTTTGTTTCCCACACCAGATCAGCTTTTTTGAGGATGTTCAGGTGATATGAGATGGTTGCACCCGTCATGTCAAAGTGGCTTGCAATCTCTCCGGCAGACAGCCTGCCATTCTTTAGAAGCTGCAGGATATCGCGGCGTACAGGGTCGGACAAAGCCTTAAATGTGTCGGCGAAAGCCAAATTATCACATCCCTTCACATTAAGCATTTAGAAATATTTCTAAATAGATAATATTACACACCTGCTGCATAGTCAACAACTATTTAGAAAAATATCTAAATATAGTAAAGGTGGGATTACTTGAAAAATCTGTCACTTGTAATGAATAATTTATTCATATATTATAATTAGTGTAATCGGTAATACATTAACAAAAGTTTAAGAAAGGTAACTGAACTTATATGAGAAAGACATATAGAAAAACGCAGATAATAACAGCGGCAATTCTCGCAGCGGCGCTCGCACTTACAGGCTGTGCCGGAAAGCAGCCTGATAGCAGAAGCACACAGGAAAATGGCACACAGCTTCAATCCCGGAATCAGCAGAATCCTGCTGCCGATACAGAAACTGATAATCCGGGAACAGATTCTGCCAAGCAGGCACAGGCAGATTCTAAGACTGCGCAGGAATCAGCACCGGTAGAGCAGACACCAATATCAAAGCCATCTGCCCCGGTATCACAGCCGACACAGGAAGTTCAGGTTCCGGTTACAAATCCGGTTCCGTCTCCAACTACAGCACCAACTACAGCACCAACTGCGGCACCAACACTGGCAACTGCGGATTCATCACAGGATATCGTATCACAGGCAAATGCTCTGTCAGCAGCCAATATTGCATATTACAGCGAGATACTTGAGCTGGTTAACAATATAAGGGCAGAGGCAGGCGTGTCACCGCTTACGCTTGATACGACACTTTGTCAGGCAGCAACGGTAAGAGCAATAGAGATGGATAACACAGGGGTATTTTCACATACAAGGCCTGACGGAACAGACTGCTGGTCTGTATTCAAATTATACGGAATTACCTATAGAACATGCGGAGAGAATATTGCAATGGGTCAGAGGACACCGGCACAGGTAGTTGAGAGCTGGCGCAATTCTCCGGGACATTACGCTAATATGGTCAAAGCAGGCTTTGGTAAGCTTGGTGTAGGCATGAGCAACAGCAACAGAATCTATTGGGTGCAGATGTTTACCAACTGATAAAAGAGTGGTAGAATATTCTGTATAAAATAAACCTGACAGATTGGAGATAGTGTGAAAAATACAGATTGATATCTGATTTTTCACACAGCTATTTGTGCCGCA
>OLGZ01000047.1_pt1 | contig 118993 bp, 104 predicted proteins | sample 1605981 | NCBI WGS metagenome assembly OLGZ01 (sample SAMN03283291) | human gut metagenome | biome: human-associated habitat; material: feces | host: Homo sapiens | place: Peru | collected 2012
GGGGGGGAACACCTTTGCGCCTAAATTTGGCTGGCAAAAAGAGTATGCAAAAACGCTAAAAATCTTTACCCAAAAAGTCAAAGAAAGACTTGAAATTTTAACACAAACTCCGTAAATTCACGCTATTTTGATGGATTTAGCAGCAAATTTTTTTAAAAAATTCAAAAAATTCACAGCGTGGCTTAAAATTTTAAATACTCTTTTTTAAAACATTGTCTGCCATACTGATAAAATTTTGTTATATTGAATGATATTTTTATCGTATTGAAAAATGTTGTCATACTGACTTGTCTTGCCGACTTATTTGTCCCTTGTCATACTGAGCGCAGCGAAGTATCCATAAAATCAAAGCGTGATTTTAGTGCTTTAAGGTATATCTTAAATTCTATGGATTTTTCGCTCGTTTTACTCGCTCAAAATGACAAAATCAACCTTGTCATACTGACTTGTCTTATCGTATGGATGCAATTTGTCATACTGAATTTTACAGAGCAGAGTGAAGTATCTATAAAATTCAAAGCGTATCTTAAAATCTTTGGATTTTAGCCTTTGCCGAAGTATCCAACCCAAAACATAAGATAAATTTAAAAAATGTGAAATAAATTTAAAAGTAGGTAATTTGTTAAATTTAAAGAAATTTTAATTTACGGCAAGTGGATTGCCGCACCTTGCTTTCGCAAAGCTCACAATTAGGCAGCTTATTATTTTGCAGCTACGCTATACAAAATTTAAGGCAACAAAGTGGGCAAGTTGCGCCCAGCATTTGCATTAAGCAAAAAAAGCACAAAAGCAAGGTGAGTTTTTACGCCACAAGCGACATAAAAGCGCTCAAAAACACGGCAAAAATTTGGCTTGGGGAGTGATTTACAAAGCTAATTTCGCCTTTTATACTCATCATAGCTAAATTCGCGCGCCATTTCAAGCTCGCCATTTTGCCTTAAAAAGAGCAAATTTGGCAGCACAACCCCGTTAAAAGTCGTGTTTTTTACTATGCTGTAATGGGCTTGGTCTAAAAAAACCACCTTGTCGCCGATTTGCAAAGGATTTTTAAAGGCGTATTCGCCCATTATATCGCCAGCTAAACAGGTATTGCCTCCAAATAAATACGCAAATTCGCCATTTTTAAGGCTTGAAACCTGCTCGCCCTCCCTTGTAGCAATGATTTTAGCATTTGCTACCTCGCTCGTGTAAGGCATTATGATGGTATCAGGCATATGCGCCTCGCTTGAAGTGTCTAAAATGGCTATGTCCTTTTCATTTCGCACTATGTCAATCACGCTAGCAACCAGCACTCCAACCTCCCAGCCCACAGCCTCGCCCGGCTCTAAAAACACCTGCACGCCAAATTCATCGGCAAAGCCCTTGCACAAGGCGATGAGCTTGTCTGTGTCATAGCCTTTTTTTGTGATATGATGTCCGCCGCCAAAATTCACCCATTTCATTTTGGGTAAAAATTCGCCAAATTTTGCCCTAAATTCAGCCAAAACAAGCTCCAAGCTCTCAGCACTTTCCTCGCACAAGGCGTGAAAATGAAGCCCGCTTACCGCGCTTAAATCGGCATTTTGCAAGTCTTTTGCCAAGATACCAAGCCTTGAAAACCGCCCACAAGGGTTGTAAAGCTCTTTTGGGGCAACTGAAAATTCCACATTGCAGCGAAGTCCGATTTTGACATTTGCGCGCAAAGCCCTGTCCTTAAAGCGCTCAAACTGCGTCAAAGAGTTGAAAACGATATGGTTTGAAAGGGCTAAAATTTCATCGATTTCGCCGTCTTTGAAAGCTGGGCTGAAAGTGTGGATTTGCTTTCCCATAAACTCGTGAGCGAATTTTGCCTCCCAAAGCCCACTGCACGCACAGCCGCTTAAATACTCGCCCACGATTTTTAAGGCGGGGCTAAACGCAAAGCCCTTTAAGGCAAGCAGCACCTTTGCCCCACTTTTTTGCGCCACACTTGCCAAAAGCTCGCAGTTTCGCCGCAACGCACTCTCTTCGATGACATAGGCTGGGGTTTTGATTTGGTGTAGATGAGATAAAACTTGCATTTTCGCCCTTGAATTTTTGTGTGATTATAGCGAAAATTCTTAAATCTTGCTTGCGGGGCTGAATTTTTGATGATTTTGTGGTTTTAAAAATGCTTTGACAAACACACTCTCACGCAAATAAATTTCTTTGCTCACACAAACAAAACACACCACACAAAGCCTTAAATTTCACTCATTTGGCTTTGGAGCAAATTCTATTTCATAGCCTATTTGTGAGGCGAATTCAAAATTTTTTATCTTTTTAAAATCACTAAAAGCATCTCCTAAAAATTCGCCTGCGTTATTTTCAAGTTTTGCCGACAAATTAAAGCTAAATTCAGTAATGTTTTGAACCACACCACTCGTTTTTTCAGTGTTTTTAAAGACCCTAGATGAGATAGAGTCGCCTTGGAGATATTGTCTTACTTTCACGGCAAATTCTGGCGGTAAGGCTTGTATGTCTATACTTTGTTCATTTATATAATCTCGCAGTTTATTAGGACTATAATGCACCAACTCTTTTCCTTCTTCGATACTTTCTTTTTTGTGGGCTAGGTCAATTTCTTTTTTTGTCTCAAATTTTATATTTATAGTGCCATTTCCGTGTGTTTGACCAAATTTAAAGAAAGATTTAAACTTTGACAAAAAGGTTTTTTTATCTTCTTTTTTGATTTTGATTTCAAAGTCGCTTTTATATGATTTAGCGCCCATTTTGCAAGCAAGGTCATACATTACACTTGACAAATCCTTGCGATAAAGTTCGTCAAATTCGTGCGTGGGATAATACACATTTTTGTATATATAGCTTGGCGTTAAAAGGATAGTTTCGCACTTTTCAAGGCTGATGAGACTGCCGTTTAGCTTTTTTACAACCTTATCTTGCAAAGTCTTAATATTTGTCGGTTTAATTTCCTTTCCAACTAAATTTTTAAGCTGTGTGGGATTGTTTTTAAAAAGCTCCTCACGGACATCATCTACGGCTAAAATCACCTCATCACTCATATTTACTCCCTTTTTAATTTATAACAACAAGCACTAATGCTACGCTCACAAGCACAGCCAAGCACAAGGTTAGCATTTGTTTTTTACGCTTTTTTTGATAAAGCCCAAAAAGTTTTTCCCATTTCTCATAGTCAAGCCCCAAAGCATTTATAGTGCTTTGCACAAGCTTTAAAGAAGTGCCTTTGTCCCACACGATAAGAGCGGTGCGAATTCTACCCAAATCATCTTTTTGCGGGTGATAAATGTTGCAAAAGAATTTATTTGAGCGTATCTTTTGAATTTGCTCTTTGTCGCTATATTTTATTTTATCCACCTCATCAAAGATATTTTCTGCGCATTTTCTTGCCTCATCGCCACTAAGAATTTGCCCATCAAGGACTACGACATTGTTTTCGTCTCTTTTTATAGCTTGTATCATCGCACTTATCATTAGGATACTCCCTTGATGAAGTCCTCCACTTCACTTTTGGCTTGGCTGTTGTTTATAAGCTGAAAAATTTGACAATACATTATATCTTTTAATTCTTGCTTTATGCTTTGTTCTTTTTGCTCATCAATCTTGTCTTTATGAGTTCCCAAAGCTACGCATTGAAAGCCTCTTTTATCTGCTTCTATTTTAATAGCTTCAATGATGGCTTTGTGTTTTTTGCTATAATCACTTGCGTCAAAAACATAGATTTCCAAGACCTTATTTTTATGCTTTTTGGCAAGCTTGTTTTTAAGATCTTCTATCTTTTTTTTGTTATAAGCAGCTCCTTCTGTATCGGTAAATCCATATTTAAGATTTGCGATTTTTACTTCCAAAGCATTTTCTTTGTTGCTTGGAGTTCTTTTGCTTTCAGACTCTTTAAGCATTTCATTGTCTTTAAGTCTTAGCACTTCAAGCAAGGTCGTTTTGCCTACGCCACTTTCACCACTGAGAAAAACAATTTTATCTTTTCTAGTGATAATCCGATAAGCTGCTTTTCCCGCAAGCACTCCTCCCGTTAGCCCAAGCAAAATATATATTGCCCACGCAAAAAACAATGGTAAAGGCATAATATCCTCCTAAAAATTTAATTTCCCAAAGTTATGGCTTTGGGTTCAGTAAGTGCTTAAATTCTACTCACTTTTTTTAAACACTTAAAAACAAGGTGCTGAATTTAAGCTAAATTCAGCACGCAAACACAAACTAGACTTTTGCCTCTATGACATTATCATCTCAGGCAAAGCATCACCGAGCAGCTTGTTCTTTCTTAAAAAGCTTCTTGAAAAAGTTTATAACCTTGTGGTGCAATCGTAGAGTTACTTTGTAACTTTTTTCTAAGCTTTCATAGATATGTTGGAATTCACTATATATTTCAAGGACTGCATCTTGCGTATCTTTGACTTCGTTGCCCAAGCTGTAAATCGCATTGGCACTATTTCTCGCTCTATTGTTGAGAATTTCAAATTGTTCCCTTGAATACTCTTGTAAATTTCCTACTCTATTGTCGAGAATTTCAAATTGCTCATTTGAATACTCTTGCAAATTTCCTAATCTATCATTGAGAACTTTCAATTGTCTCTTTGAGGCTTCTTTTATTCCCTGAATCATAGCAGCAGTCATTGCGGCATTAGTTAGAATCAAGAAATTAGCAAACGCTTCATTAGCTTTATCTAGTTCTTGTTTTCGGTCAAATCTGAGATCAGTCAATTTGTTGTATTCTCTTTGCATTCTTAGCTCTTTTTCCATTTTATTTTCGCCATCACCAAAAATACGAGAAAGCAACGGGTCATCTTCGACTTCATCCATTTCTTTGGTTAAAAGCTTGGCTTTTATTTGAGCAACGGCAAATTCAGTCTCTTTTTGAACGATAGCATTAGAAAGCGCATTAGCGGTTTCTTGTATCTGCCACTCACTATTTGGCAAGCTCAACTCACCACGCCTGAGTTTGTTGAGAGTATCAACGATATTTTCGCTTTTGATACTTTCAATTTGTATTTGTGGAATGTTTGTTTGTTCTTGCATTTTATTCTCCTTTTTGCAAATTTAAAAGTTTTTGGAGGCTTTCATCATAAGCCTTGCGGGCTTTGTCGATTTCGCCTTTGATTTGCTGAAAGCTTTGCTTAAACCAGCCTGACGCATTTTGATAATGCGTTATCTCATTTGTCTGCGCCATCACTTGCGTGTTGGACGGTATAAGCTGAGAGCCTTTGCGCCGTATCATCAAGGCTTTTTCTAGCGGATATGATTTAAGCACGGATTTGATGATTTTCTTGCTTTTATCAAGTATCCTTTCAAGCTCTTGGGCTGTTTTGTTTGCTTTCCACCATTTTTCAAAGCGCGACAAACGCTCGCTAGTCGTAAGCTCTGTGGATTTGTAGATTGCAACCAGCTGTTCGTCTTTGTTGAGCGATTTAAGCACTTGTTGCCATTGCTGCATAGTGGTAAATTCAGCCTCATCAAGCTCTTCTTGCAGGGCTTTTGATATTAAATTCACCTCATTAAGCTCAAACACATACAAGATAAACGCTCCGCCAAATTGCATATTAAGCACATTTGCGTCCTCCTTATCCAGCAACGCCTCCTCGTTGGAGTCGTTTTCAAGTATGATTTTAGCGAATTTCGCAAAGCAAAATTCATCTATCGCCTTGAAAATATACTCCTTTATGCGCTTTGAAAAAGCCTCCAAGCGCGCCTTGCCTTTCTCATCAAGTGATGAATTTGTGGCAAGTTCCACAAACTCTTCTCCCTCTTGAACCGTAAATTTGCGTTTGAGCATTTCTCCTATTAAATGCTCAAAATAATCAAACTCGGTGTTTTCATCTGCCATTTTTTCTCCTTGTGTTGAAATTTATCAGTTTGCACTGAGCAAAAACTTGGGGTAAAAATATGAAAAAGCCTTGTGTAAGGCTTGAAATTTGAGATAAATTTATAAAATGCTTTGAATTTACAAAATGCCTTGAATTTTGAGTGAAAATATCCGTTATTTTTAGACAAAAGCCCGAATTTGTCATACTGAGCGCAAGCGAAGTATCCAAAAATGGCAAGTTTTCTTGTAATTTGTGTGGATTTTTTTGCTGCGGCTTGCACCTTGCAACCCGTTGGGTCGCTACGCTCAAAATGACAAGACGAGCAAAAAGATTTAAAAAATTGAAAAAATAAATTGCAAATAAAAAGCTGACTAACGAGAGAGAGAGAGAGAGAGAGAGAGGTCCCGCCCAAACACTGCTACCATTTTCGCCTTGCTTGCTTTGCTCGCTTCGCCCGCAAACACTTGCCACACTAAATTTGCTACGCTTGCTTTGCTGTGCCATTGAATTTTGCCACGCTGTGCCGTTTCGTTTTCAAATTCGCCACGCCACGCTGTGTTGTGCTTTGCTGAATTTATAACGCCTTGCCACGCAACACCGCACGCCAAATTTTCGCCCCAAGCGCAAGGCGCAAGCACCGCCACGCTCAAAGGCGTTGCGTTAAGATGACACAAAGCATTAGCAAAAGCCACAAAATTTGCTTTCAAAGGCTCGTCCTTTTTTAAATTCTCTAAAAATTGATTTGTAGATTATAACCTTTTTAAGCTGAATTTTTACCAAAATTTTGAGAAAAATTTTGAAAAAATTTGCAAATTTCATTTAAAGGCTTTGAAATTTAGTGTTTTTTGGCTTGCTACGCTGTTTTTTAGAAAAAACGGCTTGCAAAGTGCAAAGCAAAAAATCTCAAACATTTGTCATTTTGAGCGTAGCGACTAGGCGGGTTGTAAGGCGCAAGCCGCAGCAAAAAAATCCACACCACTGCTGTCATTTTGAGCGATAGCGAAAAATCCACAAATTCTATATTTAGTAGTCCATTCTTCGTGTTTTGTGTAGATACTTCGCTACGCTCAGTATGACAAATTTTAAGATTTGTGGGTTGCCACGCAAATTTTTGAAAAATGTGCAAATTTTACTTTTAAAAGGCTTTGGAATTTAACTTTTTTCGCAAAAAGCCACAAGGAAAATTTACTCAAAAATTTACTCGCTAGTCTTTGAAAAGATTTTGTAAATTTTTCATCGCCTCTTCGCTTGAAATCTCGCTCTTTTCGCCGCCAAGCTCTTTAAGCTCTATCTCAAAGCCCGTAAGCATCGAAGCTAGACGAATGTTAATCCCGCCCTTGCCTATGGCTTTGCTCTTTTGCTCGGTATTGAGCGTTACGATAGCCTTTTTTTCGGGGGTGTCAGCCTTGTTTTTTGATTTTGCTAAATCCTGCAAATTTAAGTCGCTTTTGCCGTCCAAATTCGCCAAATTTTCGCCCAAATTCAAATCATCTTGCGATTTTTCATCTTTTGCGCCCGCTAAACTTAAATTTTCAGCGCCCTGCGCCTTGTCTATGCGCTCAATCCGCACAGAGCTTATCATCGCAGGGGCGAGTGCGCGGGTGATGAGCAAGGCTGGCTCTTCGCAAAACTCGATACAATCGATATTTTCATTGTGTAGTTCCTTGCTTACTGCGTTTATCCGCACGCCTTTTTGCCCCACGGTTGCGCCCACTGCATCGACATTTGCGCTGTGTGATTTCAGCACGATTTTAGCGCGTTCGCCGGGGATTCTAGCCGCTGCAAAAACCTCCACATACCCGTCTTTTATCTCAGGCACCTCAGCTTCAAGCAAGGCGATTAAAAATTTAGGACTCGTGCGCGAAAGCTCCATTCTAATGCCGTTTTTGTCGGTATATACGCGGCGAATGACGGCTTTGAGCACATCGCCAACCTTGAATTTCTCGCCCTTTATGCGGTTTTTGCGGGGCAAAAAGGCGCGAATTTCATCAATCTCCACAAAGGTGTTGTCCTCGCTATCCACGCGCACCACACTTCCAAAGACCATTTGCCCTGTCATTTTTTGGTATTTCTCAAAAATCGTCTCTTCAAGCAACTGCTGAATGTTGTATTCTAGCTCTTTGTGCAAGGTATTAACCGCTGTGCGCCCCAAATTTTCAAGCACCACTTCATAAGTCAGCTCATCGCCTACCTCGACATCAGGGGCTTCCTCGCGCGCCTTGCTCAAAGCGATGAAATGTTCATTGTCCTCGCTAAGCCGCTCGTCATCATCGCTGATGATGAGTATCTTTTGAAAAAGTTGCAGATTTTTAGGCTCGACAAAAAACTCATACTGCTCGCCATATATCTTTTTAGCGGTGTTTGTGAGCGCTTTGATGACCTTTTCCCTTACAGCTTCGAGCTTTAAATTTTTCTCGTTCGCTATGGACTCGATGATATCGCCGATTTTTTCCATTTTAATGCCCTTTGTTTGATTTCAAAAAGTTAGAGTAAAATTATAGCGAAAATTTCTAATTTTGAGTAAAAATCGTGCCGCCCCTTTGTTTTTTTTCAAGCAAAAACGCTCGCGCCACGCTTAAATCAAAGCCACTTGTGAGAAACATTTTTTTTCCAGCCCTCAAAAGCATATCAGCTGCTCGAAGCTTGGTTACAATCCCACCCGTGCCGTGTTCGCTGCCTGCTTTTGCCTCGCCTTTAAGCAAAGTTGGCTCGATGAAACAAACACGCTCAAAACGCTTTGCGTCCTTAAATTCAGCAGGATTTTTGTCGTAAAAGCCGTCTATATCGCTTAAAATCACAAGCATTTGTGCGTCAAAGTGCAGTGTGGCTTTGGCTGAAAGCGTGTCGTTGTCGCCAAAGATAATCTCATCGCAAGAAAGCGCGTCATTTTCGTTGATGATGGGCAAAATGCCTCGCTTTATCATCGCATCAACAACTCTTTTCGTGTGTTCTATGGCTTTTTTAGAGCTTAAATCAGCTCCCGTGAGCAACACCTGCCCGCCAAGCCTGTTAAAATGGGCTAGAATTTCATTATAAGCACTCATCAAATAAGGCTGTCCTATGGTAGATAGCACTTGGCGGTTGAGCGGGTCTTTTCTGTCTATGTCAAGTTTGGCTCGTCCTGCTGAAATGGCGGCTGAGCTAACTAAAATCACTTCATTTTCCCGCATAAGCTCGTTTATAAGCGATACAAGTGCGCGCATTCGCTCTAAATTTAGGCTTTCCTTGTCGCTAATGCTCGTAGAACCTACCTTTATGACTATCCTTTGCATTTTACTCCCTTTGAAAAACGCTATTATAGCACATTAAAGCCCAAGTTTTACAAGCTCAAATAAATTTTTTATCTCATCATCATCAAAGCACGAGCAGTTCTTGCTCTCATAGAAAATTTTAAGCTTTTTTTCGCTAAATTCAAAGCCCACACCACAACCCTTGTGCGCTGGTAAAAAGGCTCTTAACAAGGTAATCTCTCCGCTTATGCGCTCATCACAGGCAAAGCAAGTAAAATCCTTATGCAGCCTCCCCTCAAATTCAAGCAAATTCGCGTAAGCATCGATGATGACACGCAGTGGATTTTGCTTTTCAAAACGCCTTATGCACTCATCAAGTAGCTCAAAATAAAAGCTCTCGCAGCTTTCTACATCTTTTAAATGCCTATACACAAGGCGCACAAACTCTTGCCACACCAGCATTTTGTCCCTATCTAAAATCCACGAAAAGCCCAAATGCAAGGTATCTTTAAGGCGTGGCAAAAACGAAAGGCTGTGTTCTAGCTCAAAGTCGATTTTATAACCGCTCAAAATCAAGCCGTGCCGCAGTCCGTAAAAGCGGTAGCACTTATGAACGCCCTTTTGGCTTAAAATATAAACGATTAAATCCTCATCACGCACCCTTTGCGTGTGTAAGATAAAGCCTTGCATTGATTGCCCTTAAATTTAGCAAATTTTTGTGGAATTTATAGCAAAACGGCGTAAATGGCTTTTAATTTTGTGCTGTTTTAAAGATAAATTTAAAGCCTTGCCTTTACAGACAAGGCTTTACGCTATGATAAGAGTTGTCCAGCATAAAGTATAAACATACGCAGGGCAAACACGCCTATCATCACGGCAAGTGAGTTGAGTAAGATGAAATTCACCTTGTAAGCGTGGTTTTTAAGTGCTGTTAAGGCAATAAGCGTAGGCGTAGCGATACCAAGCCCGATGACACCAAGCCAAAAGACAAAAGCCCACGAACCACTGCTTAAACTAGCAACTGCAACGATAGCCTTATCGCCGCCTTGAAAATAAAGCCCCAAAAACAAGGCACAAAGCAAAAGAAGCTCTATGGGTATGACGCGCAAATCAGCCATAAGAAGCGTTTTGGTGTTGTCCTTTGAAATGTCCTTTGAAAAGCACAAAATTCCAAAGAAAATGCAAGCAGCAATCCCGCTTGAAATCCCACTTGCCAAAAAGAGTATGGGCAGAACCGGGCTGTTAAAAAGCGGATAGGTTTGAATGGCTGAAAGCAAAAAGCCCGTATAAACGCCCACACCAGCGGCAAGCACAAAGATAAATCTTCCAAGCCACAAGGATTTGCTTTCTAAAAAGTCCAAAATTGTAGCGCATTTTTTAATGAGCGCGCCCAAAAAGCCATTTTCAAGCGTTCTTCTAAAACGCAAAATCGCATAAATCACACATAAAGGCGTGTATAAAAGCAGCAAAATCACCCCAAGCGACATTACAGAACTTGCGTTGTAGTGGATAAAAAGCTGATAAAAGCTCAAAGGCTTTGTCAAATCAAAAACAAGTATCAGCAAGCCTACGATAATAGCCACAGGCGCGATAAGCACGCCTGCTTCTACAAAGGCGTCCCAAGGCTTTTTTTTGTTTGGATTAAGCCATTCAACGCTTAAAGCGCACATCATCGCCCCTGATGAAAGCCCCGCTAAAAAAAGATAAAGGGCAATCGCCCAACCCCAAACAAGCCCTAGCTCGTAACTTCCCCAAATCTCATTCATAGCTGATTCCTCCTTTGTTTTCTGGTAAAACAAAAAGTTTTGGTTTTGTTCCTAAATGTGCCTTGCGCGTAAAATGCGGTTTTTGCGCTAAAATTTGATGAATGCTATCATTTGGAGCGTTTAAATCCCCAAACACAAGCGCATCGGTAGGACACACGCTCACGCAAGCTGGCTCGCCTGAGATTTTCAAATGCGTGTGCTTGCAAAAATTGCACTTATCAGGCGTTTTGGTGATGGGATTTACATAGCGAGCCTTGTAAGGACAAGCAGCTACGCAGTATAAACAGCCTACACATTTGCCGTGGTCTATATCCACAATGCCGTTTTCATCGACAAAAGAAGCCTTTGTCGGACACACGCTCACACAAGGCGTGTTTTCGCACATTTCGCAAGAGTGTCGCTCAAATTTAAAGTGCAAATTTGGCGAAGTGCCGAAAGGACCTTTGATTTTCACTTGCAAGCGAAAAAAGCCCTCAGGGACATTGTTTTCGCTTTTACAGGCTATGGTGCAGCTTTGACAGCCTATGCACTTTTGCGCATCGTAAATCATTGCATATTTTGGCATAGTATCCTCCTAAATTTTTGCTATCTTAACACCTATGGTATGCACATCAGTGCCAGATACAGGCGAGATAGAGTGTGGTAAAAGCGCGCTTGCATTGACGCCTTTGTTGAAAGAGAGCTTTTGAGTCGCGCTTGTGTGCCCAAAGCCAAAATACCCAAAAAGAGTATCCTCTCTTATGCCCTTTGTCGGCAGCACCGTAGCGATTTGCTCGCCCACTTTGCTGGTGATTTTAATGCGGTCGTTTTTCTTTAAATTTAAACTTCTGGCGATTTTATCGTTTATCCAAACGGCATTATCGCTCATCAGTTCGTTAAGCCAAGGCACATTTGCGGTGTGTCCGTTTGTATGCACGGCAACCTTGCCTTGAATGAAATAAAATTCATCATTTTGTTTCATTTTAGGGTCATTATAATGCAACCCTCCGCGCCCGCAAGCTGCTTCAAGCTCTTCGTCAAAAAGCTCGATTTTGCCGCTTGTGGTTTTGCATTCAAGCACTTTGGCTAGCTCAAAGTCCTCATCGATGAATTCCTTTGAATTTGGATATTTTGCTAAAAACTGCTCCACGCTTGCCTTGTCTCTTGCTAAAAGTGGAATTCCATAGCTTACAAGCCCCTTATCCAAAATTTCAGCCATAGCCTCTGGCTCGTTTGCGGCTTGTTTAAAGCGATAATCTGTCATATCCTTGTAAGGAAAGGCTTGACTAAGTCCCATTTTATCAGCTAGTTCTTTCATTATTTGATACACAGGCTTTGTGTCGCCTATGGTTTCAACGGCTTTTTGACGCACTTGATAGCCCGGATTTTTGCTGTTTTTGCCGACAAATTGCTCATCTCTCTCCAAATAAGTGCTTTCAGGCAGCACTATGTCAGCATATTGTGCGGTGTCTGATAAATACACATCAATACAAACAACCAAATCAAGTGCCTTTAAAGCCTCAGCAACCTTGTTTGAGTCGTTGATAGTCATCACGGGATTTGAGCGCGTCATCACAATGCCGTGCAGCTTGTAAGGCTTGCCATCAAGCGCAGCGTCAAGGAATTTGCCATAAATTCCGCGAGTTTTAGCGATTTTGCTGAATTCTCCGCCCTTTATATCTACTCCGTCAATGCGTGGTGCTTTTGGGGCGTCTATCTTTGGCAAGGCACTGCCTTTGATTTCAGGGGCTATTTTTTCGCCTGCAAGTTTGTTGTAAAGGCTTGCACCTTTTGGGAAAAACAGCCCGCCCTTTGCTTCAATGTTGCCTATGAGCGCGTTTGCTATGGCTATGGCACGGCGAAATTCTATCTCTTCTGGCGTGTAAGTGGAGCGGTGTCCAAAGTCGATAATCGCCGCAGGAGCAGCCTGAGCGCACTCTCTTGCAAGAGAGACAATAGTCTTTGCTGGCACATCACAATGCGCTGACATAGCCTCAGGCGTGAATTCGCGCACGCTTTCTTTGAGCTTGTCAAAGCCTATGGTGTATTTTTCGACAAATTTTTTGTTGTAAAGCTCTTCATAAATGAGCGTATGCACGAAAGCGAGCATAAAGGCTGTGTCGCCACCGGGCTTTATGGGTATCCACTGGCTTGCCTTTGATGAAAGCACGGAAAATCTTGGGTCTAAGGACACAAGCTTACAGCCCTTTTGCAAGGCGGTGGCTATGCCACGAGCGTAGCTTATGACTATGCCTTCAAAGACATTATGCCCAAAATTAAGCATAAATTTAGCATTAGCAAAATCTCTTGCTAAATTTCCTGCTCCAAATACGCTTTTTAAGGCTGTGGCATAGCCTGATGGACAGGTGCTGCCGTGGTCAAAGATATTTGGACTGCCATAAGCGTAGGCAAATTGATTTAAAAAGCCTGATTCAAAGCCGCTTTTTGAAGCAAAGGCTACACTTTGCGCGCCGTGCTTGGCTTTTATGTCGTTTAGTTTTGTGGCGATATACTCATACGCTTCGCTCCACGAGATTTCTTTCCATTTGTTTTCACCCTTTTCGCCTACTCGCATTATGGGGCGGACAAGTCTGTTTGGGTCTTTGAGCTGATTTACCCCAGCGCCTCCGCGAGCGCAAACGGCTGCGCCTGTGCCTTTGGAGTAGGGATTGCCCGTGATGAAAACCTTGCCGTTATCATCAACCCTTGCTTGTATAGCGCACCTTGTGCTGCACATTTCGCAGATACTTGGCACAAAGGCGTGTGAGCCTTTTAGCTTTTCAGTAGAAAGTGCGCCCAAAGTCGCAGGACAGCTAAGGGCTAATGAAGACAAGCCTATGCCTTTTAAGAATTTTCGTCTATCAACACTCATCTTTTTTCCTTATCTTGCGTATTGAGAGTAAGGTAGCTTTGTGCGCTACCTTGCTTTAAATTTATGCACTATAAAAAGCGCAAAACTAACTTCATAATGGCGTAAATTTCACGCCTAAATTTGGCTTTTGTTTTAACTCTCAAAAGTCAAAATTCTAGCAGTTTGCCGTTTGGCTGTGCTTGTTTTGGCGAAATTTTCAAAGCTTAGCGCACTTGTGGTGCGTGCCTTTGGAAATTTCGCCAATCACGCCCATTGCATACACAAAGGCGAATTTAACAATACATCAAACCGCTCCTTTTGGTGCGCTAAATGCGGTTACTTCTGGCAATGTGCCTTTGAATTTTTCGATATTCACAAGCCCTGTGTGAGCGCAGTTGCCATTTGCTAGCTTGGAAGTTGGTATATCCATAGTCAGCACATTTGCGTTGCCGTATTTGCAAAGCCCTTTTTCATCAGGGTCATACCAGCCGCCCTCACAAAGTCTCACAACGCCTTGCATTATGTCATCGCTCACCACTGCACCTGCTAGCACTTGTCCGCGCTTGTTAAACACACGCACGACATCACCGTTTTTGACGCCTAGTTTTTTGGCGTCTTTGGTGTTGATGAGTATGGGTTCTCTACCTTGCACGGCGTATTTTTCGCGCAAAGAAGTGTGGCACATTTGAGAGTGCAAGCGGTTTTCTGGGTGATTTGTCAGCAAATGAAAAGGCGTAGCCTTGCTTGCCTTGCCAAGCCACTCAGCAGGCTCAAACCAAGTTGGGTGTGGCTTGCAGTCGTTGTATTTGTAGCTTTCGATTTTTTTAGAATAAATCTCAATCAACCCTGATTCTGTTCCCAAAGCGTTTAAAATCGGGTCTTCAACAAAGCTCGCAAAGCGCACAAAGTCTAAACTTTCGGCTGTGGCTTCAAATTCAAACGGCTGATTTTTCGCCCAAAAGTCCTCAAAGCTTGGCATAGGCGTAGCGTAAGCCTCGCCAAAGGCTTGTGTTTGTTTCAAAGCCCCGTTGTAGTAGTCTTTGATGAAGTCCATAGGCTGTTTGCCCCCGTCAGTAAAGGCTTTATACACGCTTTCTCCATACTCTTTACACAAATCAGCAAAGATAGTGTAGTCGTCTTTGCTTTCATCAACAGGCGCAACGGCTGCTTTCATCGGCACTATGTAGCGGTTTGAGTAGTCAGAACCCATAGTTATGTCATCTCGCTCATAAGGGCTTGTAACAGGGAAGACAATGTCCGCCATTTTGGCTGTTGGTGTCCAGTAAATTTCATTCACTATCACCGTGCGGGGTTTGCGCCACGCTTTGACATTTGTGTTGGTGTCTTGATGATGCACGAGTGGGTTGCCGCCGCTCCACCAAATCAAGTCCATATCGGGGTATTTGATGGTTTTGCCGTTGGTGTGTAGGGTTTTGCCCGGATTTAAAAGCGCCTCAGCTATGCGAGCAAGCGGGAAAGAAAAATTTGACGCATCTTGTAGCCATTCAGCACCTCCAAGCGCGGCTGTTTGTTTTGGCATACCTTGAAATTTACCATCTTTCCAAATTCCAACAGGTCCAGCCGTGATACCGCCGACTACGCCGCCCTTGCAAGTAGGCACGCCACCGCCAGAGTAGTGATAGCTAAGCCCAAAGCCGCCGCCCTTTGTGCCGATTTGCCCAAGCATACAAGCAAGGGTTACAAGCATCCAGTGCGGTTGCTCGCCGTGGTGCGCTCTTTGCATACCCCAGCCGCTCATTATCATCGTAGGGTTGTCATAAAGCGTTTCAGCTAAATCCTTAATCGTCTTTTCGCTCACGCCGCAAATTTTGCTCGCCCATTGTGGAGTTTTTTTAACCTTATCACTACCCTTGCCGTTAAGATAGGCTTCAAATTTGTCAAAGCCTGTGGTGTAGGTGTTGATAAAGTTGCGATTAACTTTCTTTCGAGCGATTAAATGGCTTGCCATACCCATCATCATCGCCACATCGGTATTTGGGCGCGGTTGGATTAAATCAGCGCTCAAAAATTTAGCCGTTTGCGTGCGAATAGGGTCTATGCAAATCACTTTGATTTCTTTGGCTTGTGCCTTTTTTTGCAGCTCTTCAAAGTAACTCATCGCCCTTTGGTCATCAGTAGTCCAAGCGATACGCAAGGTCGCTAGCGGGTCAGCACCCCAAATAACGACATTTTTTGAATTTGCTAAAATGTTGTCCCACGAAGTTTGTTGCTCATAAACCTCGATAGAACCTACCACATAAGGCATTATCACTTGGCTTGCGCCTGTGGAGTAGTCCCCCGTAACGCCCACAAAACCGCCCGTTACATTCATAAAGCGGTGCAAAAGCACGCGAGCGTTGTGAAAGTTGCCTGTGGATTTCCAGCCATAACTTCCAGCGCAAATGGCGTTGTCGCCCTTTTGTTTGCGCGTTTTTAAAAGCTCTTTTGCCGCAAGCTTAATGGCATCTTCATAAGGCACTTGCACGAATTCCTCTTTGCCACGAAGCTCAGGCTTTGGCTTGTCAGGGTTTGCAAGATAGGATTTTCGCACATAAGCGTGGCGCACGCGAGATTTGTAAATCATATCTTGGGTGTAATACCAAAGCGGATTGTCCGTCTTTTGGAATTTTTGCCAAGGCTCGCTTTTTACAACTCTGCCATTTTCAATGGTGAGCTTTAAAATGCCCCAGTGAGCCGCTGTGATGATAGAGCCGTTTTGCACAAGCCCAGAACTCATAGCTGATGAAGCCACTCCGCCGCACGCTGTAAGTGCTGGCATCAAAGGCAGTGCCACGCTTAGCCCTGCTGCTGTTTTTAAGAATTTTCGTCTGCTGTTTTGCATTTTTTCTCCTTTATGGTTTTTGTATGTCTTTTGAGTGTTTTTGTAAATACTCGATGATAAGCCAGCTGTCTTCTTTGGCTATGCCTGTGCGTGAAAGCATAGCGTTAAAAGTCGCTTGCCATTGATTTGCCCCAAATTCGCCCTCTTTGTGAGCGGTGTGGCAAATGCCGCAGTTTTCCATATAAGTGTTTTTTGCTCGAACGAACATTTCGTCTGTGTTAGCCACAAATTCGCCCTTGTCCGCCCACACTTCTATGCTTGCCTTGTCCCACTTGCCGCCTTGTCCTTTGGTGAGATTTAAGAGCTTTGGCGGGGTGTTTTTGCCAAAAGCTGCCACCATAACGCGCTGGCTATCGTTGTAGTAAAGCACGCTTGGTGCGGCGGGATTTACAAAGCCGCTGATTTTAAGCAGCACCTTGTCGCCCTCCGTTTTTAGCACCTCAAAGGCATTTGTGGGTAGTAACCTACCGACAGGCTTTGCGTCATTTTTGTCAAAATAAAGCGAAAGCACCTTGTCGCTATACACTTGCTCGCCAAACGAAAAGCTCACGCAAGCAAGCACTAACAAAAAGAACCTTTTCATTGTCCTCCTTTTTTGATTAAATTTGTGTTTTTACACAATTTACATTTTAGCATTTTTATCTTAAATTATTCTTAAATTCACGCTTTTTGCTTTTGAATGGCTTGTGTTTGTGTATATGTTTATTATTCTAAAACTTAATAATTTTTAAAAGGTGCTGAATTTGCACTTTGCTTGTATTATAAATTTAAGCTAGCCAAATTTATGGTGGATTGTTTAAATTTTGTGGAAAAAATTTACCTAAAATTTGGGCTTTTTTAAAAAATTTGTTATAATGGCGACATTTTTTGAAAGGAAAACTTATGTTTTGCGTTGTCCAAACCACTATCGCTACGAAAAAAGAAGCCAAAGCACTCACTCAAAAGCTCTTTGAAAAGGGGCTTATCGCCTGTGCGAAAATGAGCAAAGCCGAGAGTTCTTATGTTTGGGAGCATAAATTTTGCGAGCAAAAAGAGTATGTGCTGAATTTCATCACCACTCAAAAGCAGCTCAAAGCCGTGCAAAAGGCACTTCACCAAGCACACAGCTACAAGCTACCCGAATTCATCGCTTTTAAGATAGATGATATCTCTACAAACTATGGAGAATGGGTAAAAAAGAGTGTGAAAGCGTAGTTGTGGCCGGGAGAGAGGGATTCGAACCCCCGGAGGCTCTCACCTCAACGGTTTTCAAGACCGCCGCTATCGACCACTCAGCCATCTCCCGAAAATGCTAAATTATAGCACAAAAAGCTAAAATTCAAGCACTTTGCTTAAATTTTGGAGGCGACACCCGGATTTGAACCGGGGATCAGAGCTTTGCAGGCTCGTGCCTTACCGCTTGGCTATGCCGCCTTGTAGATTGCAAAACACAGCGTCAGTGTAGTTTCAAACATACAAAACACGGACTTTTGACAAGCTAAGCTCATCATCGTAGTGCATTCAGCAATCTTTTGTTTAATGGTGCCCGAAATCGGACTTGAACCGATACGGAAAAATTTCCGAGGGATTTTAAGTCCCTTGTGTCTACCATTCCACCACCCGGGCTTGGAGCGGGAAACGAGATTCGAACTCGCGACCCCAACCATGGCAAGGTTGTGCTCTACCCCTGAGCTATTCCCGCAAAAAACAAAGCTAAATTTTAGCATTTTAAACTTAAAAATGCTTGAATTTTAACAAAAATTTTTGCATTTTTTGTAAATGTATGTTCAATGTGGCTTGATTGCTACAAAATAAACGCAAATTTTCTTATAATTTTACTATGAAAACCATAAACCAAAACTTTGAGGCTGAATTTGAAGTCAAAAAGTCCGTTTTTATCGCGCATTTGTGTGAATTTTCGCATTTTAAAGCCCTGCTTGAAACGCTAAAAAAAGAGCATAGCAAGGCAAGGCACTTTGTGTGGGCGTTTCGGCATTTAAACGAGCTTGGGCAAATCGTGGAGGACAAGAGTGATGATGGCGAGCCAAAAGGCACTTCGGGCTTGCCCTGCCTTAATGTCTTGCGCGGGGCGCAGCTCATCAACACAGCCATCATCGTGGTGCGGTATTTTGGGGGTATAAAGCTTGGCACGGGCGGGCTGGTGCGAGCTTACAGCGCGGCGGTAAATGCGGCACTTGACAAGGCAAATCTGCTTGAATTTGAATGCAAACAAAGCCTAAATTTAAGCGTGAATTTAAGTGTTTTTGCGAGAATGGAGCATTATTTGCGCCAAAATAAGCTTGAATTTAGCCAAAAATTCAGCGCAAACAACGCTCAACTCATCATAAAGGTGAGCCAAAGCGAGCAAAAAGCCCTGCTCGACTTTGCTCAAAAACTCGGCATAAGCCCTTAAAAAGGCTTATAACGCGGCGAGCAAATCGCTGAAAAGATTGTTTTTAATCTGCTCTGCGTTGTTTTTGCCAGCTTCCATAGCCTTTAAACTCTCATTTTGCCCGAAACGAAGCGAGTAAAGGTTGGAGTTTAAATCCGCTGATGACAGCCTGCTTGACAACTGCTCGTCATTTGACACGCTCAAACTCTTTGCTTCTAATGGTTCGCTCATCTTAAAAGCTGAGTCATCGCCCATTTCATAAGCACCCTTGCTGCCATCGCTCTCGTTTAAGCCCATCAAAAGCTCGTAAAAAGCATTGTCGGCAAAGCCACCGCTGGTGTCCTCGACTTGCTTATCGACTTGTTTGTAAGAACCCGTGAGAACATCAAACTCTAACGAACTTACCGTCTTGTAAGAAACCTGCATTCCACTCTCCTTTTGTAAATTTGTGTTTTGACATAAGCAAATTTCGCTTGTAAAACAAAATTCTTTTATGCGAAAGCCAAATTTTACACTAAATTCGTAAATGAATTCCATTCAAATACTAAATTTTGCACTAAATTCGCTAAAAAATTCAGCTCAAACGCTAAAATTTGTCTCAAACACAGCTTGGGTAAATTCTTTTTTAAGGCTTGATTTGTCGGTGTTTGCTTGGTATGAAGTGATGATTTGCTTTTTTTGCCTTAGTGCTTCTAGCTCCGATTCACTGATATTTTCAGCACCTTTTGATTTGATTAAAGAGCGAAATTCAGGGTATTTAAGAGCTAAAAGCTCTTCTTCATCGTCCTTTTTATCATCTTTTGGGGATTTTTTTATTTGAGTAGTCTCATTTATAGGGCTTTGTTCTTGTGTTGGATTAAGCTCGTTTCCTAATTTTTTAAGTTTGCTCGCATTTAAAGCACTCAAACCACCATATAATGAGCTTTCAAAAATAGCATCATCATAAAGCCCCACCGCCTGCGCACTTTCATTAGCAAAACGCTGAGCGATGATACCATAGGTGTTTATGCTGATATTTTCGTTTTTAAAATGCTCTCTCATCGCGGCATTGAGCCAATTCTCATAGCCTTGTGCCAGCTTATCCTCGCCCGCATAGGCTTCAAGAAAGGTGATTTCGCCGTTGCGGTTCTTGTCGCTTTGCAAGGTTTTGTCCATAAGCTCATCAAGGCTGATTTTACCAGCATTTGCGCTGCCGTTTTGATAAGCGGCATTTGTCCCAGCTCCAAATACCAGCCACGAGCCTTCTTTGATAGGCTCATTTTTCGTAGAAATAGAGCTTTTAAAGCCTATGTGTTCGGTTACGCCCTCAATGCTAGCGTTTGCGTTAAGGTTACTTGCTAAAAAGCCCCTGTTATACATTATATCCTTATACCAACCCTCGACAAACACCGCCGCATCGCCTCTTAACGCAGTAGAGCCGTCTTTAAGTGCGATGAAATTGCCGCTGTAAAAGTGTTTTTGCAAAAAATTCAGCGTTTTGTCGCTCACGCTGATGGATACTTGCTTCTCATCATCGAAAAATCGCAATGCGTTTCTTGTAGTGTCCGCATTTGTGGGAGTTAGCTTGAAATCTTGCGCCTTTTTTATCTTGTAAATGGCATCTTGCGCCTTAAAAGCGACTTGATTTTTGTCCTTAAAAAAGTCCGCCCGCACCCTGATGAGCGTGTTTGTGTTGCCTAGCATTCCTTGCCTTTCATCATTACGAGCCACCATTATAGCACAAATACACCAAATGTCAAGGGTTTTTGTTAAAAATGCTGAATTTTTGTGGCTTTAATGGGCTTTTTAATTTACAAATTTTATCAAAACTTGGAAAAATTTAAGCATAAAAAGGCTATAATCTACAAATCAATTTTAAAACAAGTTTTGAAAGCAAATGTTGTAAAAATTTATGTTTTATCTTGCCTTAACACAACGCCGTCAAATAGCTCTTGTGCTTTGTGTGAGGATTTTTTTGGTGTGTTGAGAGATTTTATATGCAAGATGATTTGGTGTATTTTTAAAAACAAATATCAAAATTTAAGCGAATTTAAAGGATAAATTTTGAGCGAAAATTTAGCAAGCATTGACAAAAACCGCATTTTGATGAATGATGAGTGGAAAGAATTTTTGCAAGCTGAGTTTGAAAAGCCTTATTTTGCCGCTATCAAAGCGCATTACACAAGGGCTTTGAAAGCTGGGGCTGTGATTTACCCAAGCGCAAAACTCACTTTCAACGCCTTTAATCTCACGCCCTTAAACGCCCTTAAAATCGTGCTTTTAGGGCAGGACCCTTATCATCAGCCAAATCAAGCTATGGGACTTAGCTTTTCTGTGCCTGTTGGCGTGCCTTTGCCGCCGAGCTTGCGAAACATTTTCAAGGAACTAAACGCTGATTTAGGCATAGCCCCAAGTGTGAGCGGGGATTTGAGCAAATGGGCAAGGCAAGGCGTTTTGCTCTTAAATTCAGTGTTGAGCGTGGAGGCGAACAAGCCCGCAAGCCACGCGAATTTTGGCTGGCAGACTTTCACGGACGCGGTTATTTCAAAGCTCAATGCCGAAAAAGATGGGCTTGTTTTCTTGCTTTGGGGCAACTTTGCCCGCGCTAAAAAAGCACTCATCGACACGCAAAGGCATTTTGTGCTAGAAGCAGCGCACCCATCGCCACTTGCTCGCACGGGCTTTTTGGGCTGCAAGCACTTTTCAAAGAGTAATGAAATCTTAAAACAACTTGGCAAAAGCCCTATTGAGTGGGATTTAAGGGCTTAAAGAGTTGTGAAAAAGGCTTTTTAGCGGTAAAAGCGAAATTTTTTGCTTAAAATAGTGTTTGCTTTTTTGTCATAGAGCTAAATTTAACTGAAAACGGCATTTAAAATGCGCTTGTGCCTTGCTTTCACTCCAAATCACTCATTTTCAAAGGCTCGCTGAATTTTAGTCGCGGTGCTGAATTCCTTAAAACAAATCACAAGAAACCGCCCTTTGAGTCGTAAATATCCACTTCTCTGCCGCTTGCTTTGAGCCACTGGGCGATTTTGTATTGATTTTGATTCGTGCAAATCGCCTTAAAATCAGCCTTTAAAAGCAGTGCTTCATTGACAAGTGAGCTGGCTGAGATGATGAGCTTTTTGCTTTCGTTCATCTTTTGCGCAAAGTCCTTTATATCCACGCCTAGCGTGATATTGTCGCTTTTGTTGGCGACGACTTGAAGCATTTGTAAATTCGCGTTTTTGCTCGTAGTGGCGATGAAAATTTTTTTGTTTTTATCAAGTTCAAGGGCGATTTTAGCGGACAAATTGCGGTTGTCAGTGCCGCCAAGACAGATGAAAATATCATAAATTTTCGCTCTTTTTATCTTGGATTCTTCGTAAAATTCATCGCGTATAAGCGCGTAAGTAAAGCCACAGCGCAGCTCGCAAAAATCAGGCACGAGTTTATCGTATAAACTTGGCTTTGCGTAGGGATTGACATTGAGCAAAATGTCGCAGTAATGGGGCTTTACTTCATCATCAAAGCAAAGGATTTTCGCCCCCGTGCTTCGCTTCAAATACTGCTCATCTTGATAGCTTATATCATAATGGTCAAGCACCACAAGCTCAAATTTTTCATCCTGCACAAGAGACACAAGCTCGCTGATGTCCATACTATCGAGCAAAAACACCTCATAAGGGATTTCATCGATGATAGAGCCTTCAAGTCCATCACGGCAAGCAAAGCTCACATCATCGTAGCTTTTTGCCAGCACCAAATCCCGCCTGATATGCCCGTGTCCTATCCTCGTGGAACTATCGGCTCTAAATAAAACTTTCATTTGCTTTCCTTTTGGCTAAATATCGTCATTTTGGCGTTTTGCTTTATGTCAAATAAAATTTTTGCAAATTCTAAATCCTGCATTGTGTCTATGTCGCACACCAAATTTCGCGGCAGTAAAAACGCCTTTGTGTTTAAACCCAACTTTCACTTCAAAATCCTTGGCAGTGTGATGCCCCTTTGCTTTTGATACTTGCCCTTTTTGTCCGCATAAGTGGTATCGCACGCCGTATCACCTTGCAAAAACAGCACCTGCGCTATGCCCTCATTAGCGTAAATTTTAGCAGGCAGGGGCGTGGTGTTTGAGATTTCTATGGTGATATGCCCTTCAAAGCCCGGTTCAAAGGGCGTTACATTGACGATGATACCGCACCTTGCGTAAGTGCTTTTGCCCAAACAAATGGCTAGAACATCATCTGGCATTTTAAAATACTCCACCGTGCGAGCCAGCGCAAAGGAATTTGCAGGCACTATGCACACATCGCCCACAAAATCAACCACATTTTGCGGAGAAAAGTCTTTGGGGTCAATCACTGTGGAATTTACATTTGTAAAAATCTTAAACTCCCTATCCACGCGTATATCATAGCCATAACTTGACAAACCATAGCTCACTACGCCCTTGCCGATATTTGCTTCGCAAAATGGCTCTATCATTTGGTGTTTTTGTGCCATTTGTCTTATCCAATTGTCCGCTTTTAAGCCCATTTGCCGTCCTTTTTTAAGGTAAATTTAAAGTGAAATTGACATTATAGCTAAATTTTTGCCTAAAATTTGTAAATTTTTTTCTCGTTTAAAGTTAAATTTGAAATTTTGTGCTAAAATTAACGCCGTAAGCATAAAAAATTTTAGGAGATTTTATGACAAAAGCTGAAATTAAAGAGCTTATCGCTATGTTTGCTGAGGCAAATGTAAGCAAGATTAAGATTAAAGAAAAAGACGGCTTTGAGATAGAGCTTGAACGAGATATGTGCTGCGAGCTACCACAGCCGCCAGCCCCTGCCACACCAGCTCCCCAACCCATAAATGTCAATGTCGTAAGCGAGGCGAGTCCTAGCAAGCACAACAAACCAACGCTTAACAGCCCTATGGTCGGCACTTATTACCAAGCCCCAAGTCCCGGTGCTGCACCCTTTGTCAAGGCTGGAAGCACCGTGAAAAAAGGCGACACCATAGGTATCATCGAGGCGATGAAGATTATGAATGAAATTCAAGCCGAATACAACTGCCGCATTGTCGAAGTGCTTGTGGCGGACGGGCAGCCTGTGGAGTTTGATATGCCTTTGTTTGTGGTGGAGAAAATTTAATGGAAATCAAAAGAGTTTTAATCGCAAATCGCGGAGAAATCGCACTTCGCGCCCTGCGAACCATCAAAGAGATGGGTAAAAAAGCCATTTGTGTGTATTCTACCGCCGACAAAGACGCACTTTACTTAAAGTATGCGGACGCAAGCATTTGCATAGGCAACGCTAGAAGCAGTGAAAGCTACTTAAATATCCCAAATATCATCTCAGCCGCCGAGATAGCAGAGGCTGATGCGATTTTTCCGGGCTATGGCTTTTTGAGCGAAAATCAAAATTTTGTCGAAATTTGCGCCAAGCATAACATTAAATTCATCGGTCCCTCAGTAGAAGCGATGACTTTGATGTCTGATAAAAGTAAGGCAAAGCAGATGATGCAAAGGGCTGGCGTGCCTGTGATACCGGGCAGTGATGGCGCGATAAAAGGCGTGGAGGAAGCGAAAAAGCTAGCGAGCAAAATGGGCTATCCTGTCATACTCAAAGCCGCAGCAGGCGGCGGCGGGCGCGGTATGCGCGTGGTAGAAAAAGAAAGCGAGCTAGAAAAAGCCTACTGGTCGGCTGAAAGCGAGGCGATGACGGCTTTTGGAGACGGCACAATGTATATGGAAAAATACATTCAAAACCCCCGCCACATAGAAGTGCAAATCATCGGCGACAGCTTTGGCAACATAGTGCATATCGGCGAGAGGGATTGCTCTATGCAACGCCGTCATCAAAAGCTCATCGAGGAAAGCCCTGCGATTTTGCTTGATGATAAAACCCGCAAAAAGCTCCACGAAACCGCCATAAAAGCCGCCAAAGCCATAGGTTATGAGGGTGCTGGGACCTTTGAATTTTTAGTGGATAAAAATCTGGATTTTTATTTCATCGAAATGAACACGCGCTTGCAGGTAGAACACTGCGTGAGCGAAATGGTAAGCGGTATAGACATTATCGAGCAGATGATAAAAGTAGCTGAGGGCTACGCCTTGCCCGCGCAAGAGAGCATTAAGCTACGCGGACACAGCATAGAATGCCGTATCACGGCTGAGGACCCAAAAAGTTTCGTGCCAAGCCCCGGCAAACTCGCCACTTACATACCACCAGCAGGGCGCAATGTGAGAATGGAAAGCCACTGTTATCAAGGATACAGCGTGCCACCCTACTACGACTCGATGATAGGCAAACTTGTCGTGTGGGCGGAGGACAGAAACCGCGCCATTGCCAAGATGAAAGTAGCCTTAAACGAACTCATCGTGGGCGGTATCAAAACCACGCGCGATTTTCATCTTAATATGATGGAAAACCCTGATTTCATCAACAACGCTTATGACACCAACTATCTGGCAAGGCATTAAGGCATTTTGCAAGGGCGCAATCATCACAAATTCGCCCTTTTGCCGCGCCAAAGCTAAATTTTTTGCGCTGAAAAATTTAAAAATTTATGACTAAATGTGAATTTTAACGCTTGAATTCAGCTTTTAAGCAACTCTTTTTTGTTATAATTTTGCTTTTAAATTTTCACAAAAAGGAAACACTATGTTTTACCCCCGAAAAATTCACATTTTTAAGGCATTTGCTGCGTTTTTGTTTGCCGCAACGGCTTTGTTTTTCGTTGCGTGCGGAGAGAGCAAAAGCAAGGATATACGCGCTCAAAGCGAGGGCGTGATAGATTATCAAAGAGAACTTTTTGTTGAATTTGATGAGAAATTTACGCAAAAATACGATTTAAAGGCGGCTTTGGCAAATGGCGAGCTGAACGCAAAGGTAAATGGCAAAGAGATGCAAATCCCCGCAAGCGTGAAAGCACAGACTTTGCGGCTTGATTTGCCCTTAAAGGCAAACAGCTCTTACAAAGTGGAATTTAAACTTTATGAGACGAGCGTGAAGTTAGAGTTTAAAACCGCGCCCCTTAAAATCAACTTTGCGGGCGCGAATTTCGAGCAAAGCGATGATGAAAGCGTGTTTGTAGCGAGTTTTAACAGCTCTTTTGAGATAAGTGATGATGATACAAAGGGCATTTTGCTAGAAAAAAACGGCGAAAAACTTGAATTTAGCCTGACAAAAAACGAAAATTCAAAGGATTATACTCTCACAAGCGTGAAATTTCCACTCACTCAAAAAAATCAAAAATTAAATTTAGCGTTTAAAAAGCGTATTTTAGGGCTTGATAAGGATTTAGCCTATGAGTTTATCTCAAACGCCAAAGGCGAGCTAGCCTTGCAAAGTGCGCTTGTTAAGGCAAGAAACATTGAACTAACTTTCAACACCGAGCTTGACACGACACAAAATGCAAAGGATTTTATCCGCATAAGCCCAAATTTAAACTATAACGCCGTTATCAGTGGCAGCACTATAAAGCTCATCGGGGCTTTTGACATAGGGCAAGAGTATGAAATCACTATTTCACAGGGCTTGCAAGCTAGAAGCGGCACGAAAACAAACAGGCAGTTTTCAGCCAAAGTGAGCCTTGCGGATTTAGAGCCAAGCCTTGCCTTTGCGAGCGATGGAGTGTTTTTGCCAAGCAGTGCAAAACAAAAAATCGCCTTTAAAAGCCTCAATGTCGATAAAGTAAAGCTCAAAGTGTATCAAATTTATGCGAACAATATCGCCGAGTATTTGCGCTTTCGCAACTTTCAAAGCAAGAAAAAATTAAGCTCAAACCAAAGCGATATTATAGGCTGGGACGGCGAAGCCCTTGAATACACGGGGGATTTGATTTTAGAGCGTGAATTTGAGCTGAATTCAGCCAAAAACAAATGGGAGCAAAACGAAATCGCTCTAAATTCTCTCAAAAATTTAAGCGGGGTTTTTGTCGTTTCATTAAGTTTTGATGAAAAAGGCACGAGCTATGATTTTAGCGAGCTTGAAAGCTGGCAAAAGTATGATTTTTTTAGAAACCGCGCTGAGGTGAGCAAGCATATCATTTTTTCAAATTTAGCTTTGAGTGCGGAGCTGATAAATGATGAAATTTTCGTCAGCGTGCGGGATTTTACCACGATGAAACCAGCAAGCGGGGTAAAAATCGAAGCCATCAGCAAGAAAAATCAAATTTTAGCCAGCGCAAACACCAACGCAAACGGCGAAGCGAGCTTGCAAGTAGAAGAGAGCAAGGCGTTGTTTTTGCTTGCAAGCAAGGGTGATGATGCGAGCATTTTGCGGCTTTCAAACCCGCTTTCAACGGACGGCTTTGACACTGATGGGCTGATGAATGCGGGTAAAATCAAAGCCTTTATCTACACAGAACGCGGTGTGTATCGTCCTGGGGACAGCATTCATTTTAATGTCGTGGCAAAAAACGACAAGGGTGCGCTCACTCACCCCATAAATTTAACGCTCAAAGACCCGCAAGGCAAGGTTTTGGCAAATTATGACAAGAAAAAACTTGAAGCCTTAAATGATGGAATGTTTTATGAGGAAATCGCCCTTGACAAAGACGCTCCCACAGGCGTTTATGAAGCCACGCTTGACATAGGGGCGGAAAAATTTTATCAAAAAATTTTGGTGCAAACTACCACTCCAAACCGCATAGAAGTGGATTTAAAGGCTGATGAGTTTATCAACATAAACAAAAGCAAAAAAGTGGATTTTAAAATCACAAGCAAATATCTTTTTGGCGCACCAGCAAGCGGCTTAAAGGCAAGAACCACAATGCAAATCAGCAAAAAAAGTTTCACAAACAAACTTTACAAAAACTACATTTTTGAAAACCCAAGCCTTTACATAAGTAGGGATTATTACGATGAAGATGGAGTTTTAAACGAGCAAGGCGTTTTAAAATCAGCCTTTGAGCTAAGTGAGCGCACGCTCAATTCACAAGGAACGAATTTCAACGCCTTTTTAAGCACGGAAATTTACGAGCAAGGCGGGCGCAGCACAAAAAATGCCCTGAATTTAGAGCTTAGAAAATATGAGTATTTCGTGGGGATAAAAAGGCTTGAAAATGATTACATAAGCTCTGGGGACAAAATCACATTTAGCGTTATAGTGAGTGATTTACAAAACAAACTCTTAAAAGGCAAAAAATTAGAATACAAAATTTATCAAAGCCGCACTTCGTGGTGGTGGGATTATGATAATTACAGCGAGTATTTGCGCTCCATAAAAAAGGACAAAAACTCACAAGTTATCGCAAGTGGCGAGTTAGTAAGTGGTAGCGAGCCTGTGAATTTGGACTTTGAGAGCAAGGACAAATACGGTGATATGTTTATCGAAATCATCGACAAGCAAAGCGGCGTAAGCACGGGACAAAATTTTTATGTGAGTTCTTGGGGCGCGCCAAACACGGCTAACATACAAAGCGCGCTTAAAATCAAAAGCGACAAAGAAAGCTACAAGGTAGGCGAAAAGGCAAAAATCGAATTTGAAAGCGTAAAAGGCGGCGTGGCTCTCATCACTTTAAGCAACAACGAAGGCGTTATCAAACGCTTTGTTTTAGACACAAAAGACAGGCTCACAAGTTTTGAAGTGCCGCTTGAAAAGGCTTACGCGCCAAATATCTACGCGAGCGTAAGCCTAGTGCAAGAGTATGAAAGCTGGCAAAATGATAGAGCCTTGCGGCTTTTTGGCGTTATCCCTTTAAGGGTAAATGATGAGCAAAGTAAGCTGAATTTAAGCCTTAAAGCACCCGATAAAATCCTGCCGCAAAGCGAATTTGAAGTAGAAATTCAAAGCAGTGAGAAAAAGCCTTTTACCTACACGCTTGCTGTGGTTGATGAGGGGCTTTTAAGCCTTACAAATTTCAAAACGCCAGACATTTGGGGGTATTTTTACGCCAAAGTGGGCTTTAAGCTCAAAATTTTTGACACTTATGACAAAATCATCGCTAAAACCTTCGGCGAAGTGGCAAAGGTGCTTACAACGGGCGGAGACGCTATGCTTAGCTCATCAGCGATGCAGCGGACAAAAAAGAGTAAGCTCGATGAGCAAGCGGACAGATTTAAGCCTGTGGTGCTTTATCAAGCCCCTGTGAAAACGGACAAAAAAGGCTACGCCAAAGTAAGGCTCACAATGCCGCCGTATATGGGTTCAGTGCGCGTTATGGCGGTGGGAGCAAATGACAAGGCTTTTGGAGCGGCTGAGAAAAATGTGCTTGTTTCAGCCCCTGTGGTGATGCTTGAAACTTTGCCGCGAAGTTTAAGGATAAATGATGAATTTAAACTTTTGGTGCAGGTGTTTAAGGTCGATAAAGATGTCAAAACCGCTACCATAAGCCTAAAAAACAAAAATCATCTTGTGAGCTTTGACAAAAGCCAAATTAAGGTGGATTTTAGCAAAGGCGACACGCAAAGTGTGTATTTTAATGTTAAAGTAAATGCCGAGCAAATCGGCGTTGAAGAGCTTGAATTTAAACTTGAAGCTGGTAAATACGCATACACAAGCCAAACGGAAATCGACATAAAGGCAAAAAATGCTTACGCGTTTGAGAGTGAAAATTTCATCATCAAAGCGGGCGAAAGCAAAGAATTTAGCATAGCAAGCGGCTATGTGAAAGGAAGCACAAATGCCGTGCTTAAACTCAGCCCAACGCCGATTTTAAATTTAGACAAACGCCTGAATTTCTTGCTTCGCTATCCTTATGGCTGTATAGAACAAACTACTAGCGCGGTTTTGCCACAACTTTACCTTGATAAATTCAGCTACAAAGCCGACAAGCAAAAAATCATCAACAACATAAACGCCGCCATTGCGCGCTTTGAGCATTTTCAAACCGCCGATGGAGGCTTTGCCTACTGGCAAGGCGGACGCAAAAGCGATATTTGGGGCAGCAACTACGCTGGTATGTTTTTGCTTGCCGCAAAAGAAGCTGGGTATTTCGTGCCGCAAAGCCTTTATAATCGCTGGTTAAATTATGAAAAAAGCGTTGTCAAACGCGGTATCATCAAGGACGAAAACCTAATTTACCGCACCAACTCACTCTTTTTGCTCGCCCTTGCAAAAGAACCAAATGTATCGATGATGAATGTGCTTTATGAGCAAAGAGCTAGACTTGATACAGCAAGCCTTTGGCAGCTTGCCGCGGCTTACAAGCTCGCTGGGCTTGATGACATAGCCCTTAAAATCGCGCAAGGTGCAAGCATAGAGCCAAATTTAAACAAGGCTGATTATGAGTATAACTATGGCTCGGTAACGCGCGATAAAGCCATCATCGCAAACGCCTATAAAATCATCTACGGCAAAAACCACAGCGAGCTTTTGCAAGAGCTTGGAGCGAGCTTACAAAGCAATGAGTATCTTTCTACGCAAAGTGCTGGCTATGCGCTTTACGCGCTTGCTTTGGGGCTAAATTTGGACGAGAAAAAGCAAGGTGAGCCGATGAACGCCACGCTTAACATAAACGGCAAAAGCCACAAGCTGAGCGAAAAAAGCACGCAGAGCTTTGAATTTAGCGATGGCAAGGCAAGTGTCAGCACGCAAAAAGACTTGTTTGCTAGCTTTGGCGTGGAGGGCATAAGGCTTGATAACGCAAAGCCTTTTGAGAAAAACCTTGAACTCAAACGCAAATTTTTTGACGATAAGGGCAAGGAAATCAGCGAAGATGAGATAAAAAGCTCCAAAACCTTTTATATGGGCATCAGCGTGTCGCAAAAGGGCGATTTTGGCACACTTCGCAATGTCGCTTTAACGCAGGTTTTGCCAAGCGGCTGGGAGGTTGCGAACACGCTTTTAGCAGGGCAAAGCAAGGTAGATGCGCAGTTTAAGGAATGGAATTCAAACTATGATTTTATCGACATTAGAGATGATAAAATTATGTGGTTTTTCTCGCTTGAAAGCGGGGCAAGCAAAAACGCCACAAAGACATTTTTCATCAAACTTAACGCCATAACCCCGGGCAAATACAACCTTTCAGGTGCTTTTGTGGAGGCTATGTATGATGATAATTTTGGCGCATTAAGCGAGGGAAAATCCGTCATTGTGGGGCAATAAATTCTTTAAAAATCACTTAAATTTAAGCGTAAAATTCATAAAATTTTACGCTTTTTTAAACAGAACTTTTCGCGCCTTTTTTTCGCGCTTTTTTTGCCCTTTTTCTGCAAAAAAAGCCCTTAAATTCACAGCCATTTTAACGCTTTTAACGCTTTTTTTCAGCGCACTTTTTATCTTTTTAAATTTTAGCCCAAATGCCTTGCAACAAGGCTTTGAAAAAAGATACAGCAAGGTGCTTTTTGACAAAGATGAGCAAATTTTAAGCGCTTTTATCAACGAAGAAGAGCAGTGGCACTTAAAGGCAAATTCTGTCCCCAAACGCCTTAAAATAGCCGCTATTGAGTATGAGGACAAACGCTTTTACTCGCATTTTGGCGTGGATTTTAGCGCACTTTTTCGCGCCTTTGTAAAAAATTTAAGCAAGGACAAAAGAAGCGGTGCAAGCACTATTTCTATGCAGGTGATTAAGCTCTATGAAAGAAACGAGCGCACTTATCTTAACAAATTTAGCGAAATCATCAAGGCTTTGAGGCTTGAACGCTCACTTAAAAAAGATGAAATTTTAAGCCTTTATCTTAACAACGCCCCTTATGGAGGCAATCTCGTAGGCTTTTCATCAGCGATTTTGTTTTATTTTGACAAAAAGCCTGAGGACTTGTCGTGGAGCGAGGCGGCACTTTTAGCTGTGCTGCCAAATGCGCCGGGGCTGATGAATTTAGAAAAAAACAAAATCAAACTCAAAGCCAAAAGAAACGCCCTTTTGCATAAACTTTGCGAAAAGGGGCATTTTGACAAGGACATTTTAAGGCTTGCTCTGGCTGAGCCTTTGCCTAGCTTTAAACCACGCAAAAATCTAGCCCCGCACCTTGCCTTGCGCCTTTTAAACGACAAACAAAAGCAGGCTTTTTCGAGTATTGATAAGAATTTGCAGATGAAATTTGAGCAAAAAACAAAGGAATTTAGCATAAATTTAGCAAGGCAGGGCATAAAAAATGTAGCCGTTTTGCTGGCTGATACCAAAACGCGCAAAGTGCTTGCTTATGTGGGTTCGCAGGATTTTTATGATAGCGAAAATTTAGGGCAAGTAAATGGCATAGTGGCTAAACGCAGCGTGGGTTCAACCTTAAAGCCTATTTTGTTTGCGCTGGCTATCGATGAGGGGCTTATTTGCACCGAGTCGCTTTTGCTTGATGTGCCAACTTTTTTTTCAAATTTTAACCCCCAAAATGCGAACAAAAAGTATTACGGGCTAATCCGCGCGCGAGAAGCCTTGCAAAAGTCCTTAAATGTGCCTTTTGTGAGCTTGCTGCAAAGCTATGGTTATGAGCGATTTTTTTACGAGATGAAAGACTTTGTGGGCTTTGATGATGAGGATTTTAACAAATACGGCTTATCTTTCATACTTGGCACAAAGGAAATGAGCCTTGAAGAGCTTGTTGAGCTTTATTTGGGGCTGGCAAATTACGGTGAATTAGCTGAAATTTCATACTTGCAAGATGAAAATTTAAGCACAAATTCAGCAAAAAACGCGAATTCAAAAAGGCGAATGTTTTCAAAGGGCAGTGCGTATCTCACGCTTGAAACGATGAAAGAGCTTAAACGCGTGGGCGTGGAGCAGTTTAACCAAAGGGACAAAATCATCTCTTGGAAAACAGGCACGAGTTACGGGCGCAAGGACGCTTGGGCTTTGGGCGCAACTCCGCGTTATACTTTGGGCGTTTGGGCGGGGAATTTCACAGGCGAGGCAAATGCGAATTTATACGGCGTGAGCGTGGCTGGGGAGCTTTTTTTTGAGCTTTTGAATTTGCTTGATGGCGTGAGCGAGGAATTTGCGGCAAGCGATGATTTAATGCAACTAAAAATCGACAGCGCAACGGGTTACCGCTATGATTTGCCCGTGAAATTTAGCTTTGCGCCTTATCCAAAAGACGCAAAAGCCTTGCGCGTGTCGCCTTACCTAAAAAAAGTGTTTGAATTTGAGGGGGTGGAGGTGGATTCTCGTCATTTAAATTTCAAAAACGCCACGCCCAAAATCAAACTAGACTTGCCATTGCACGCTTTGGCATTTCTAAAAGAATCGGGCGTGAAATTTGAGAAGAGCAAAAGCGTGAAAATTTTATACCCCACAAAAAACCTGCATATCGTGGCTACAAGGGACTTGCACGCTAAAAATGCGCTCATTGTGAGGGTGGCGAATTTAAAAGATGAAAATTTGTTTTGGTATCTTAACAACTCGCTTGTCTATGAGGGCAAGGATAAGAGCAAGGAATTTGACTTAAAAGCTGGTAAATATGAGCTTTTCATCATCAGCCAAAGCGGACAAAGCGATGAGATAAGCTTTTGGGTGGAGTGAGTATTTGCAAAAGAATTTATAAATTGAGCATTGTGAAATTAAGTGTGTTTGTAAATAAAAATTTACAAATTACACAAATTGATAAATTTAAATGCGATTTTTAACCCATTTGACAAATGGAATGTTAAAAAGCCTAATTATTCTAGTTTTTACACCATTTATCTTTCGCCTTTTTTCTATACTCAGTAGCCAATCAACTCCGATTTTTTTATATACAAATCCATTTTGTATATCATACTCGCTCATTGTTTGACATTTTGTCATAAAATTTTCATTATACATTACATTATTTAGCACACAAATATCATCTATCTCACAAAAGTCTTTTTTACCGCTTAAATCTTGCACTTTATGAGTTTTTGGGGCGATTTTTAAAAGATTTTCTATCTTTTCGTTCCACGCTTCAATGGATTGATATTTGATGAGTGATTGTCTTTCGTTATTAAGAATTTCTTGCGAAAATTTTTTATCACTTAAAATTTTTTTTGCTTTTTTGATAAAATCATCTTTTGTAAAGCAATATCCATTAGTTTTTCGTAAACAATCAAGTTGCAACAATGCTGTTTTCAAAAAGAGTGTAGGCACACCAACTGAAATTGCATCAATGCTTGCCGTGCCACCACCAACGGGATAAGAGTCTAAATGCAAATCCGCCGATTTAATATAGTCCATATAGCCACTATCAAAATTTATCATACCAAGAGGGACTATTTTATCACCACTTTCCTCTTTCGCCTTGCTCCACGCTTTGTCATTTTGTGGTATGCCTATGGCGTAGCATACACACTTATCGTCTATGATTTGTTTTATCAAATCAAGCAAATTTTCATCATCTATGGGTTTAAATTTAAACGCACTTCCAGCTGTGATGATGATTTTTTTATCTAGTGGCAAATTTAGCTTTTTGCGACTTGCTGTTTTGTTTGCATCAATAAGTTGAATTTTTTTAGATGGAATCCCTAAAAAATATGTGTTAAAAATTTTTCTTCTCTTTTGGGTTATACCATCATCGTGCATTAAGTCTAAGAGTAAATCCGTGATACTTTTGCCTATCCAAAAAAGATGGTTTGCGTGATTATAAAAAAGTACAGGACGAGTAAAGTCCTCTGTCCCAAAAGCAACTACTGCCGTGGCATCGTCCATATGAGTATGTAAGATAATATATTCATAATCCATCGCAAGTTTGCGTAACTTTAAAGCTCTATCTTTGAGATTTAGTGAAGTATCAAATATGATAAATTCTCCGTTTTTATTAGCGATATTTTTTGTCAAAGTTTCTAAAATAGCCCCATTATGCTTTAAAATAACCACACTATGACTTTGCGTAATCGGTGCGTTTTCTATCCACCGCTCCACTACCCGAGTGTGTCCACCAGTGCCATAGCCCTCTGTCAAAATATGTAAAAACGAGTTTGGTTTATGTTTAATACCGCTAAGATTTACTTTTAAACTTTTGGCGTAATCTGTAAAAACTTTTTCCAAAACCGATGAGGTAAAATAACCTGTGTTATTCAACACGGCGTAATGTAAAGCATACTCAGCAAGTTCTATTCTCTGACACATATCATCTGTCTTTTGTAGCACAGCTAACATTGTCTCGAAATTTGTTCTTTGGGTGGCTACTTTGTCATAATGTTTCTTAAAAAGTTCCATTTCGCACTCCCTATAATTTATCCCTAAAAAAGTAAAATCTCCATTTATGCCTTAACTCACGCCTAGATTTTTTAAGTGGAACAAAATTGATAAAAAAATTTACAATGTAAAAAATGGCGAGTTTGGTATAATCTTTGCGCTTTTTCTTGCGTTTGATTTTTGCAAACACAGCGTTGTTGTTTGCTTCATTGCCCATAGTTTCATTGTAGTTTGGATTATGTTTAAAAGAAATATTATCATACTGCAAAAGCATAATCCCCCCCCCCCAGCTATTTAGTTGGCAAAAAACTTGTTTTTGCTCTTTATTAAATTCTATTAAGAGTATGGAGATATCTTTATCTGCAAATTTTTGCGATAAGAGCTTATAAGATTCTTTGACTTTGTCAATGTCTTGATGTTTATTTCTACTCCACCAAACGATGAGTATATTTTGTGATTTTTGAATTTGATGATAGAGTCTTTTTATGCGCCTTTGATATTTTTCTTTAACAAGTATGAAAGATTTATCAAAGGGTATTTTAGTGTCAAAATCGTGGTAGAAATAAAAATCTGTTTTTGTGTCCTTGTAATCATCAGTGTGTTTGTTGATTGTTTTTTGATGGGAGTAAGCTATGATAACTAAATTTTCTTTTTCTAAAAATCCTTTAAAATCATTGACAAGCAAATCCATACGAGTAAAGAAATCCGCATTTGTCAGCCAGTCAAAAGGAAATGAATACTCTTGCAGATTAAATCGCCGTAAATAGCTACTACAAGCGCAATCTTCACCCAAAGAAAAGATTAAATCAAATTTTTTGCTAAAAAGCATTGACTATCTCCACGACTTTTCGCACCTCATCATCGCTCATCACAGGCGAGATGGGCAAGCTGATGATAGTGGCGTGAATTTGCTCGCTTAACGGATAGCTTTGCTGCGTCCATTCGCTGTAAGCACCTTGCTTGTGCGGTGGCGTTGGATAGTGGATAATCGTCTGCACGCCATTTTGGTTAAGATACGCCTCAAATTCATCGCGCTTTTTTGTTCGCACCACAAAGCAATGCCACACGCAAGCACTCTCATCATACGCCTTTGGCAAGATGATTTTGGGATTTTTGATTTGTTCGCGGTAAATTTTAGCTATCTCACGCCGCCTTGCATTGTCCTCGTCCAAATGCGCAAGTTTTATGTCCAAAACCGCCGCTTGTATCTCATCAAGGCGTGAATTTACGCCTTTGTAAATGTGATGATATTTTCTATCTGAGCCATAATTTGCAATGGCTTTGATTTTGCGAAAAAGCGCCTCGTCATTTGTAGTAATGCCTCCGCCATCGCCCAAAGCACCTAAATTTTTGCCCGGATAAAACGAAAAAGCACTCGCATCGCCTAAATTTCCTACTCTTTTGCCCTCATAAATCGCACCGTGTGCTTGGGCTGAATCTTCGATGATTTTTAGGTTGTATTTTTGTGCCAAAACCCAAATTTTTTGCATTTTCACGGCTTGTCCGTAAAGATGCACCACTATGATAGCCTTTGTTTTTGGGGTGATTTTAGCTTCGATTAAATCAGGGTTTATGTTGTAAGTGTCTATGTCTGGCTCGACCAGCACGGGCGTGCAACCATTTTGTGAGATAGCTAAAATCGTGGCTATGTAGGTGTTTGACGGCACGATGATTTCATCGCCTACGCCAAATTCATAAGCGCGGATTATAAGGTTTATCGCGTCAAGTCCGTTTGCCACGCCAAGGGCAAACTTTGTCCCACAAAATTTAGCAAAATTTCGCGCAAATGTTTCATTTTCTTCGCCCTCTAAATACCAGCCTTTATCAAGCACGGCTTTGATTCTAGTGTCCATTTGCACCCGAAAGCGGTTGTTTATCTTTTGTAGGTCTAGGAATTGAATCATTTACACTCTTTTTGATACGCATTATAACTCATAACACTTGTGCTTTAACAACACTATGTTGATATTTAATATCACTTGGATTGATGAATTTACAGCCACATTAAATCTTTCATATATGTTTTCACATAATCCAACATTCACTTAAACCCTTACTTACAATAATTCTCTATTTTCAGTCGAAATTCCAAAGTCAAAGTATAGCTTATTTTCCCTATATTTGTCAAGCTGAGTATTTTATACAAGCTTAAACGACAAAAAACTCCGCATATCATACGGCATTAAGGGTAAAGTTAGCTAAATCAAAGGCAAAATAAAGGCTCACAAGGCTATCGCAAAAACCTAAAATTTTTCAAAACGCGCAGCTAAATTCACAAAATTTTACAAATCACGCCGAATTTAAGTCCTAAATTCAGCTTTCGTTTGAGATTTTTTCGCTCATAATGTCGATAAAATCCTTGTTTTTAAGCCGCGCATCGTCTCTAAACACCGCACGCACGATATCCATACCCGTGTAAAAGTCCTTCATCAGCACCACAAAGAGATAGCGCCCAAAGTCCGTGCATTTAAGCACGCCATTTTCGCGCACCACAGCCCCAGCCATTTTAAGCCCCAAAAGCTCGACAAAAAGCTCTTTTTCAAGCGAGCAGTTAAGATGAGTGTTGAATTTATCGACATTCAGCTCGCCTGAAAACATTTCAGTGAGAAAGATATAGCGCAAAATTTCCTTGCGCTTAAAACTCGCCCTAGCTATGTTTGCATTGGCATTTTGCGCGATAAATTTTGTGTAATCGTTGAGATTAAAGGCGTTGATTAAAAGCTCGCCGTCCAAAAAGCTAAACGCCCCGCTTCCCACGCCCACATACTCGTGATGAGAGCTTACATACTCGTCATTTAAAGCACTTTTTGCACTCGCAAAACTCCACGCATTGTTTTGCGTGTAATCCTTGAAAAATTCGCAAATCACGCGGTAAAATTCAAATTCATTGTCCTTAAAATTCACGCCCAAAGCCCTAGCAATGCTCTCTTTGGTAAGGTTTGACTTCATCAGCGGATATGTGGTGATTTGCTGCGGGGCAAGTTTTTTGGCTATGTTTAAGTCGTTTAAAAGCTGTTCTTTGCTTTGAGATGGGAAATTAAAGATTAAATCAATGCTAAACAAAGGCAAAATGCCTATGGCTTTTTCGAGCTTTTCTTGCAACTCTTTACTCGAACCAAACTTTTGATAGCGGGCGATTTTTTGCAAAATACCATCATCAAAGCTCTGCACGCCACAGCTTAGCCTGTCGATGAGTCCTTTAAAAAGCCTAAGTTTGCTTGGCTCTATGTGATTTGGGTCTGTTTCACACGAGATTTCTTTTATGTTAAAAAGCTTTTTACAAAGCTCCAAAGTCCGCAACAGCTCACTTTCGTTTATCAAAGTCGTCCCGCCGCCCACAACCATCGTGCTAAAATCAAAGCCAAGTTCAGCTATGAGCCTAATCTCCGCACGCAAACTTTCAAAATAAACCCTTGCCAAATCCTCATCATAAGCGTATTTGTGAAAGCTACAATACGGACAAAAAGTGTGGCAAAAAGGTATGTGAGCGTAGAGCATATAGGACTTTGCGGGGTTGTAACGCTTTTTTTGTGGCTGCAACTGCACCTTGAAATTCGCGCTCAAAGAGCGAGTCATCGTGCGGTGAGAGTAAGCAAGGGCGAGCTTTTGGACGAAATTCATAAATTTTCTTTCTTTAATCTTTTTTAAACAAAGCGAAATTATATCAAAAATCGGCGATTTTTTAAACAAATTTCGCTAAAATGTTTTATTTTTACAAAGGATAAGCGATGAAAGACAAAATCATCAGTGATTTGAACGCACTTTTTAAGGCTAGGGTTGAATTCTACGGCTTTTTCGACACTCACATTCCAAAGGTTGGGCAAACGGCGGTGTTTGACTTCGCTAAACTTCGCTCAAATGCTTATGATAAAGGCTATACAAAAGCAAAGGCGAGTTTAAGTAGCGAAAATTTAGCGTGCAGCAAAAGTGGCGCGAATTTTAAGGGCGAAAATTTGGGGGAAAATTTAGCGCAAGGCGTGGATTTGGAGCAAATTTACAAGCTTTTTTATCATTATGATTATGCCATTCGCAAACTCTTACCAAGCGTTTATAAAGCCTATAAAATCGACACTGAAAAGGATTTGAGTAAGGATTTTTAGTGCAGACTTGTTAAATTAACAAAAATGTCGCTGTGCTTAAAAATTTACCTTAAAAACGCAAATTCTAAACAAGAAAAAAATTTACAAAAAAATTAAACAAAAAGAAAATAAATTTCACAAAAATTTAAAAAAGAGCAAAGCCCGCAAAAACGAGCCTTACTCATAGATTTTTAAGAAAACTGCGGTTTGATTTTGGCAACCCACGCGTCAATGCGCGCCTCAGTTTGGTCTTCTTGGTTGTCATTGTCAAGCGCAAGCCCTACAAACTCGTTGTTTGAGACGGATTCACTTGACTCAAAGCTGTATCCTTCGGTAGATACGCTACCTACGATATTCGCACCAGCCTCTTTGAGCTTGCTTGCGAGCTTGCCCATAGCGCCGCAAAAGGTATCCGAGTAGCTTTCGCTATCGCCCATACCAAAGATGGCAACCGTTTTGCCGTGAAGTTTGAGCCCACCAAAATCAAAGGCGTCCCAGTCATCTTGCAAGTCGCCGCTGCCCCAAGTAGAAGTGCCTACGATGAGCTTGTCATAAGAGTTGATTTTCGCTGCATCGATATCTGCGACATTTAGCACATCGCTAATGCCTAATTTTTCGGCGATTGAGTTCGCCGCACCTTCTGTATTTCCCATAGCACTGCCGTAAATTACTGCTACTGACATTTTTTCTCCCTTAAAAAGTAATGTAAAAGCGATTTTACACAAAATTCATTAACAAAAGCAAATGTTAAAAATTTGTGTGTTTGTTTTGGAAAAAATGTTTGTTTTGACGGGCTTTTTTCTTGCAGAGATTTTTTTGCATTAAAAAGATTTCATAAGGCTTTTTGCGCTCAAAGGGCTTGAATTTGGGTGTTTTGCGGTGTCAAATCTTGCGTAAATCTTATTTTCATCGTGTTTTGCCTTTACTGTGAGCTTTCTTGTGTCTTTGCTTTTAGATTAAAAATACTTGCCACCTGCGTTATATCTTGCCCCTTTAAAAGTGCCAAAAGCCCAGCCTTTGCTTGCTCTAAAACAGGCGCAAGGCTTGCAAGCTCATCGGTGCTAAATTTACCAAGCACAAAAGACAACACAGGCTCTTTTTTGCCGATACCTACGCGCACGCGCTCATACTCAGCCCCGCAAAGTGCGTCTATGCTTTTAAGTCCGTTGTGTCCGCCGTTGCCACCGCCCATTTTAAAGCGCAACACACCTAAATTTAAGTCTATATCATCGTGGATAACGATGAGTCTGTCGCATTTGAAATAATTTCGCACAGCCAAAACGCTCTCACCAGATGAATTCATAAAGGTTAATGGCTTTAAAAACAAGCCCAGCTCGCTTTTGTAAAGGTTTCCCTTAAAGCTAGACTTGGAAATATCACTATGCGGCAAGTCTTGCAAAAGCAAATCCACCAGCATAAAGCCTGCGTTGTGGCGGGTGAGTTCATACTCACGCCCCACATTGCCAAGCCCTACTACAAGTGTCATCGTGCCTTTTCTACGCCTACAACAGCGACTCTGTCGGCTTCTAAAATGCTTACCCCTTGCGGCACGGCTATATCACGCACCATAAGCGCATCGCCCACATCGAGCTTGCTGACATCAAGTTCAAAGAAATTTGGTAGATTTTCGGGCGCGCATTTGACTTTAAGACGGCGTTTGCTTTGGATTAAAACGCCTTTGTTTTTCACGCCCACAGCCGAGCCGCTCACCTTTACAGGCACCATAAATTTGCTCACAACGCCCTTTTGAGCGACTTTTAAATCCACATGCTTTAAATCGCTCGTTACGGGGTCTTTTTGATAATCCACAACCACTACGCTGTGGGTTTTGCCGCCCACTTTGACATCAAAGATAAGCCCTGTTTTTTTGCGCACCTCTTTGATGAAATCATTGACTTTAAAAGCCGCGTTGATGTTTTCTAACCCCTTGCCGTAAATGTTGGCGATTAGATAACCATCTCTTTTCAAGGCTTTTGCCGCCTTGTGTCCGATACTCTCTCTAACTATGCCTTCGAGCATTTTTCGTCCTTTGTGTAGAATTTGCTTTGTCGTTAAACAAAAGGGTGATTATAGTGAATTTTTGCTTAAAGTTTGCTAAATTTAAGCAAAAATTTTAGAATTTAAATTCTCAAAGGGATAAATTTGAGAATTTTGTGCTTTGTCTAAGTCAAAAAAGTAAATTTGTAGTGTATGAGAAGGTTTTTTATTGTCATCATCGCTTAAATTTGAAACAGCCTTGTATGTGAATGTTTGCTCGCTCAATTTTTGCAAATCATTGTTTTCATCGTCAATTTTAGGGTAGATTAAAATTCCATTTTGGCATTGATATTTGCTTAAATACGCAAAGACTTGATACAAATCGCCTTGCGAAACTCCATAATCATTTCGGCTGAAATTTAAAATTTTCCACTTTGTATCGGCGATAAAATTTGCTTTATTATTTTTGTAGCCAACTATATCAGGTCTAATTCTAAATTTATTTTCTTTGTCGTTTTCAAGCAATAAATGCTTGCCTGTATCTTGGGTTTTGACTTCATACTCGCATTGTTCGTGTGCGACATATCTTTTCAAATGCCACGCTACAAAGCTTTCAAAAAGTTCATTCATATCAAAAAGCAGTGCAAAGGCATTTTGGCTACCTTGATAAGCGGTAAAAGTTTGTTTGTTAAGAAAAATTTTGCACCACAAAAGAAGAAGTTCATAAGCCTTAAAATGCCTTAAATTCACGCATTTTGCAAAATCTTTGTCATAATTTCGACTTGGGCTAATCTCATCAAAAACAAAGCGACTTTGCATAATTCTAGCGTTTGTTTTGGTGCTAAAATGACGCGTGCTTAAAAGCAAAAGCGTGGATTTGATGAGTTTGTTTGGGGCTATGTCGCTGCTAAATTCATCGCTTGCGGTGAAAAATCTTTCTTTGTGAGCAAAATTATGCTTTAAATTTTGTGTGAAAAGCAGCTTGCCTTTTAAGAATTTGCGGTTTTGCTCGCACTCTATATAATCACTCTTTAAGCCCTTTTTGATGAGCGTTTCAAGCTCGTTTAAAAACATAATAACAAAACTTTCAAGCAAGGGCGCGTTTTGTGTTTTTAAATTTGAAATGTGGCTTTGTTTGAAAGGCGAATTTTTAAGGGTTTTAAGCATTTGTAGCAAAAGGTCTTTTGCCTTGCAAACTTGGCATTTTTGGCTTTTTAAATTGTTATTGTGAGCCAATTTGTCAGTGTGAGAATCTACTTTATCACTCTGCCTTGTTTCATCATTTTTGTCAAATGACGAGCAAATGCAATCTTTAATTTTAAAGCCATCATTTTCATTTGCCGTGCGAAAAGTTTTGGGTAGAATTTCTAAACAAAAGCCACTTTTGGTTTGGATAAGCCCGACATAATTTCGCGCTCTAAGGCGGTTTTTGCCATAAGAGTTTAAAAAGATATGATTTTCTTTTTCATCGGCAAAATTTTTAAGTTCTTTGAAAATTTTTGTCGCCTTTACCTCGCTTTTATCGGCAATAACTTTTTCTATATCATCTACGCCAAAGACTTGCCATTCAACTATGCAAAGGGTTTTATTATTCGCCATTGTCGTTAGATTCGCTAGATTTTTGTGAGTTTCCCGCCTTGCTATCATAGATTTTTACAAACTGCCATACTGCCCAATCCTGCGATTTGACGATTTCATACACAACTTTTTCACTATCCACTTCATCGTTAAATTTACCCAAAAAGTCAGGTTTTGGCTTTGGTTTAATCATTTGATTATCGTTTAGCACGGCTTGGATTTTCTTATAATCATCATAAAAATACTCCTGCAAAAGCGGGATAATTTTCTTTACAAAGATTTCTTTAAGCGATTCTAGCGTAAGCTCATACCATTCCAATTCATCATTTTTATAAAATTTTGCTTTTTCAAAGAAAAAGGCGTGTCCTATGGTATGCTCTCTATCGAGTAAAAACTCTATGCGGTTGTTTATGGAATTTAAAATTTGATATAAAAAATTAGATTTTTCGCTCATATATTTATCTAACTCCTCTATACGATTTTCAGGGATAACTTGATTTTCATTGTCCCTTTGCTCCGTATCTTTGACAATCCATATATTTTTTAACAATTCAGGCTCTGGCATCATCTCCACAAACTCAAATCGCCTACGCAAAGCCGTATCAAGCAAGGCTATGCTTCTATCAGCGGTATTCATTGTCCCAATTATATAGAGATTGCTAGGCACACCAAAGGTTTCATTGCTATACGGCAAAGTTACTTTTAAAGATTCGTTGCCTATGCCACGCGCTTTTTCCTCTTCACTCGCACCGATTCGCTTACTCGGCTCAATAAGCGTGATGAGTTCGCCCAAAATCTTGCTGATATTTCCACGATTGATTTCATCGATGATGAGAATGCAAGGTTTTAACTCATTTTCAATTTGTGGCTGTTCTTTTATAGTTTTATCTTTTAAGTATTCGTTAAAAAAAATAATCTCTCATTGCTTCATATAAGTGTGAAAAACCAATATCGATGCCGATACCACTTGCTATTTCATTCTTATCTAATTTTTTTGAGTTTTCCAACTTTAAAAGCTTTGTCATTTCATTTTTGAAAATTGCTTGTCCATTCGTCCCTTTTGCTTGAATTTCATCGCCTTTTTTAGTTAGCTCAAATGCAATATCACCATAAACAAATTCATTTTTTTCTTTTAACTTTTTTAACATATCGGGATAAAATTGATGAGCTAATTTTTCATACTCTTTCCACTTTACTTGATACTCTACTTGATACTCTTCGAACTTAGTAATATTCGTTAATGCTTTATCGCAAATTTTCTTAAAAATTCCCGGCTCTAGCTTATAAGTCATATCACCTGAATCTTTAATGACAGGCTTTATCCCCTCCACAAATTCCTCATAAGAAAAACTTTGATGAAAGGTTACAAACTCGATTTGTCCATTTTGGCGAAATTCGTCAAATTTAGCCTTTAATTCTGCTCTGCTTTTGTCCTGCGTTTCAACACCCAAAATCTCCAAAGCCTTGTTTATGGTATTGTAAGTCTTGCCTGTGCCCGGCGGTCCATAAAGGATTTGATTAAGCGGTGGATTTTTGGCGGTTTTGTTTTGCATATTATTATTTGGCATTTCTTGCTCCTTGTTTGTAAAATTTAGAATCAAACCGTCCTTTTCGGCTTGCTTAAAGCATTCTATGGTAAGTTGTAAAGCAGCTTGTTGCTCACTTATCTTTCCAAGTTTATTTTGATGAAAATTCTCTATCCCTGCTACTTCTCGCATTTCCGTTAAAGTCAAGTCATTTTTGAGTCTTGCTAGTATTTCAAAATATACAGTGCCCTTTTTTATATCATAAACTCGCCCAATATGGCGAATGGCTTTTATGTCGCCTGTTATCTTAAACAAAGCAATATCGCCCTTTTTCATATTTGCTGACTCGCCGTAAGCGATTTTATTATCATTTATACCTAGTTGCCATTTTTCAGGCGGATACTTTTTCCAATAATCATCACTAGGTTTTATATTAAACAAATAAATCTGGGGCACTTTAAAATTTTCCACAAAATCCAACAAATGTTTAAACGCAGTCGTTCTATTATTTCTGCCCTTGCTTGTAGCTACGACTTTATATTTATCATCTTTTTGTAAGTTATATAAAATATCATTTAAAAATTCAACATTATCTATATTAAACGGATTTATCGTCTCTTGGCTTGTTATTAAGCCTTGTTCTTTGGCTTCCTTAAAGAAACTTTCCATACTAGTCATATAAAAATCCCTAGCGGACGGGGCAATCATTTTCTCACCATCTTTGTTTTCAATAGGCGATTTCTCCAAATATGTATAAAGGATAAATTCGTTTTTTCTTTCTTTGGCTTTTGTCTTATTATTATCAACCTCTACTGACTTTTTCTTATCCCCATAATAGTATTCAACTAGCATTCACATTTCCTTGTCCAAAAAATTTATATCTAAGAGTTATAACAAAAATTTGACAACTTGTCAAATTTTTACACTCCTAAATCCCCTCAATGACTCCCCTTATGCAAAAAGTAAAGCCCCACGCATAGTGCTAAAATCGAGCCTGCAAGATACGACATATCAACCATAGTAACGAGTTTCATCTGCAAAACGCGCTGAAAAAAATTCACCACTAAAACCATTATGATAACCTTTGCAAGCTTATCTTTAAGCTGGTCTAGGCTATGCACTTCAAGGACTTTGGATTGTTTGAGTGTTTTAAGCTCCTCGATTTCGCTCACAAAAAGCTCATAAATCCCAAAAGAAAAGATAAAAAGCACAAGCGCCATCAAGTATAAATCCACAGCGCCGATGATTTGCCCGACTATGTCCTCGTGCAAATCGATGGCAGAGTTTGGCAAGATGAAATAATCAAAAGTGTGAATGATGACTTTGATAATGTCATAACTTGCGATGAAAAACAGCACAAAAGCACCAAAAAGCCCAAACACCACAGGCAAAATCGTAACGATACGACATTTCATCAAGGCTTTTTCAAAAATTTTTTCAAACATTTTCGCTCCTTTTGGTGTGAATTTTGATAAATTTTTCTTAAATTTCACACCCTTTGCGTGAATTTTACTCAAAATATGTTTCATTTTGCTAAAAATGATGAAATTTACTCAAAATATCTTTGTTTGCCAAAAAGGCAAATTTAAGATACATTTGCAATGTAAATTTAAAACTCTTATTATTTTTATGTCTTTAAGAAAAATTTTATATATTTTTCAAGCTATAAGCCAAAAAAGACTTATAGCTTGGGTAAAATTTAGCTTAAAATTGTGAATTTTTAGGAAAATTCACACAAAAATTCACAAAAACTAAACGCTATACGCACTTTCGCCGTGAATTTTCTTGTCAAGCCCTTCAAATTCAACTTCTTCTTCCACGCGTAAGCTCGTAAAAAGCGATATAAGCTTAAATATCACAAAACTTACCACAGCTGAAAGCGTGATACAAAGGACTATGGCAAAGATTTGTTCTAAAAGCAAATGCCACGAACCACCGATAAACAAACCCTCTCCAAGTGCGCCATCAGCCACGACAGCAGGATTTACCGCACCGCTTGCAAAAAGCCCTGTGGCGACACCGCCCCAAACGCCGCCTATGCCGTGCAGCGAAAAGGCGTCCAAAGTATCATCAAGCCGTAGTTTGTATTTGATGAAGCTCAGCCCAAAGTAGCACAGCAAGGCAGCCACAGCACCGATGATAATGCTAGATGCTATGCTCACATAGCCGCAAGCTGGCGTTATGCCGACAAGTCCCGCCACTAAGCCGCTCAAACCGCCAAGCACGGTTGGCTTTTTGTGTATGAGCCACTCGGCTAAAATCCACACCAAAAAGCCTGTGGATGCCGAAAGTATGGTAACTACAAAGGCATTTACCGCTATGTCATCGACACCGCCCGCACTGCCAGCGTTAAAGCCCAGCCAACCCATAAAGAGCAATATCGCGCCCAAAAAGGCGTAGGGTATGGAATTTGCGTTGTTTGTGGCGTTTTCAGGCTTATCACGCCTTGCGCCCACCATCAGCGCGCCCACCAGCCCAGCTATGCCAGAGCTGATATGCACCACGCCACCGCCCGCAAAATCAAAGCTCCCGCGCCCAAGCAAAAAGCCATTTTCACTCCAAACCATATGCGCCAGCACATCATAAACAAGCGTGCTCCAAAAGATGAGAAACACCACCAGCACGCCAAGTTTTATGCGCCCGACAAGCGAACCCGTGATGATGGCGGAGGCTATGAGCGCAAACATCATTTGAAAGGCGACAAAAAGCACATTTGGCACGCCAGAAGCATTATAGCCACTCACGCCAGCTAGCGCAAAATTCGCCAAACTACCTACCACACCAGCGCCTGTGTCCTCGCCAAAAGAGAGCGTAAAGCCCAGCAAAATCCACTGCAAACTTATCACGCCAAAGACGATAAAGCAGTTCATAATGGTGTTGAGCATATTTTTGCTACGCACCAAACCAGCGTAAAACATAGCTAGTGCGGGCGTCATCAGCAGCACCAGCAAAGAGCAGAGCATTATAAAGCTCGTATTTGTGGGATTCATCTCAGTCATTTTTCCTCCTTTGAGATAAATTTCGCCGAGATTATAAAACAAATTTGCTTAAAATAAAATTAAATTTAAGAAAATTTTTATATATTTTTTATGAGTATTTTAAAATTTTATTTGAAAGCGTGAGATTTTGGGCAAAAAATGGAGTGTAAATACTTTAAATTTAGCTTTTTTCTAAAAAAGTGTTGAATTTTGTGCTTTGGTTTTGCTTTTTGATAAACACTAAAAAACGCTTTTTACTCGTCGCCCACCATAAAGCACAAATCAACATTTTAGCAAAAGCGTTGATTTAAAAAAGCCCATAAAATCGCTTTTTGAGACTTAAATTTGCTTTTTAAAATTCAAAAATTAAGCAAATTTGAGATAAACCCACCGCAAAAAAGCGGCGGGTGAAGGAGATAGTGAGTTAGTGCAACTTGCTTGGGTTTTATCTTAAAAACCCAAGCTGGTGCATTTTAAATCCATTTAAGTTCGCAAAAGCAAGGCAAAAAGCAAGTATCGCTCAGCACAAAGCCACTTCAAAGTGCTAAATTTAGGCTTTCAGCAAGCCTTGTCAGCAAAAATTTGCTTTGAATTTGTGGCTTGATTTTGTGAAATTCAAGCCACAACGCGCTTTTAACGGCGCAATAAACGCTCAATGCCTTTCAAAACACCTAAAATTCAAAGTCGCAAGAAACTTAAACCGCTTTAAGCCCTACGCACTTTGAATTTCAGCACGCTTAAAAATCATACCTAGCTTCAAAGCGGATACTATTTTGCTTTTGGGTTTGCTTGTCGCCCTTTGAGTCGGTAAATTCATCGCTTTTGTGCGTAAGATACGAGTAAAAGCCCGAAAAAGCGAGATTGTCGCTGTGTTTGTATTCGAGTCTGCCGACTATTTCTTGCTTTTTGTCTTTTATGTTTTTGCTTTCAGTGCCTATCGTAACGCCATCGCGCTTGGTTTGTCCCCACGCATAATCCACTCCCACGCGCACTAAGTCAGCAATGGTGTAGCCTAAGCCCCCAAATACAAACTGATTTGCGCCTATATCGCCGTGCAAGCTCGAACCGCTGGTGTTTTGGATTTCTTCGCCTGCGGTGATGATATCGCCCATATCTTCAAGCACATTGACGCTGAATTTGTCCTTTTTTCCATACGCTGTGTAGCCCACGCTCGCGTCAAAGCCCAAGAATTCCACGCCTGTGGCTATGGTGTATAAAGCACCGCCCGCCATTTCGCCGCCTGCTGCGCCTGTGAATTCAGCACTTTTGAGATAGCTTAGGCGGTTGTTGGCGAGGTATTGAGCCTGCACGCTTAGGCTGCCAGTGTCTTTAAAGTCCAGCGTGTAGCCCAAATCCACAGCATACATTGCCATTCTATCATTGACATAGCCAAACCACGCCTGCCCCGTAAGTCCCACGCTCTCGCCATAGTCCAAAAGCACCGCCGCTCCGTAAAGGTTTTGCGCGAAAATGGCATCTTTCATAGTAGGATACTTGCCCGTAAAAGCGTTTTGGTATGTGTCCGTAGCTTCGTCATAACTCGGGCTATCGCCGTTTTTACCAAACTCAGCCCCGATAAAATCGCCATCATCATTGACACTATCCACCGCAAAAGCCGTGAGCGTAACGCCGGGCAAGGCTTTGTTGATGAGCTGAGCTTTCATACCCACAGAGCCGCTGAGGCTGTCGTTGTCCGTCCAAATCGTGCCTAGCCTTTGGCGTCCCAAAAGGATACTTGTCGCAAAAATCGGGTTGCTGTCATAGCGCAGATACGCTTCTTCAAGGTAAATAGGCAGTTTGGTTTGAGCACCACCATAAAAACCGCCGTCAATTTCGCCGTCTGGGTTGTAATTAAGCGTGCCAACAGCCTTAAAGCCATCTCCCAAGCTCACACTCGTGGTAAGCAAAGCCCTAAATTCGTGCCTTTGCGAGCCTGACAAATCGCTTTCATAAAGTGTTGCAGGGTTTCCCGAGCCGTCCGTGCCGTCTTTGAAATTTGGCACAAAGCTGTCATAACGATACCTTAAACTCCCGCTCACATCGACATCTTTAATCGCCTCTTCCAAAGCCGTAGCACCGAGTGAGCTAAACGAAGTAGCAGTGATAACTGCTATCAAAGAAATTTTTATGTTTTTCATAAAATTTCCTCTCCTTTTCAAAAAGATTTTTAACAAAAGCATTATATCATAGAATTTTAATTTTGCAGCAAAAATTATAAAATTTATAAGAGTTATCAAAATTTAAAGAAAATTGAGAGTAAATTTTCGCAAATTTTAGGCTTTAAAAAAGCTGATTTGCACTTTGTTTTAGTAAAATGCTTATTTTTTAAGCTGAAAAACGCATTTTTTAAAAACTTCGCCGCGTTTAGCATAAGAACTGAACTGGTCTAAACTCGCACAGGCTGGGCTGAGTAAAGCCACTTCATTGTGGTTTAAATTTGCTAAATTTGAGTGATTTGCCTTTTCTTTTGAATTTGCATTTTTTAAATCATCTTTTAAATTTGTCAAATTTGCGCTTAAATTTGCTGAATTTGCTTTGGCGTGATTTGAATTTACCGAATTTTTCTTTGAATTTTTGCTTAAATTCACGCTTGAATGCTCGCTTAAATGTGGTGCGCTGAAATTTTTATCGATGAGCGCAACGGCATTTTGCAAAAGCTCGCATTTATGCGCCTTAATGCCAAACTCATCAGCAAGGGCTAAAATTTTCCCCGCGCTCGTGCCTATGGCGTAAAGCTCTATTTTAAGGACTTTCATCGTCTCAAAAAGCGGGCGCAAAGACACCCCTTTATCGTCCCCGCCGATGATGAGATGAATTTTTTTGCTTTGGTAGCGTTTAAGCGCGGCAAGGGCTGCGTCTATGTTTGTGGCTTTGGTGTCATTGACCCACAGGCGTCCGCGCGCGTCTAAAAGCTCTTCAAGTTTGTTTGGCTCGATGATAAAAGCGTTGAGCTTGTCGTAGCTTGTTTTGTCAAGCAAAATTTTCTCTATGCTTAAAGCAAGCACGGCGTCCATTAAAAAGGGCGTTTGAAAGGAAATTTTATCTGTATTTATCCCCATTTTGTCCGCTAAATCAAACTCATCTTCATAAGCGATGATTTGCCCTTTGCAGCCCTTTGCAAGTTCATTTTGGGCTTGAATTTTAGGTAAAATGGCTATGTCGCCTTCGTTTAAACGCTCTAAAACACTGAGTTTGTCGTGTTCGTAGTTTTCAAAGCTGCCGTGCCACGAAATGTGGTCGGCTGTGATGGGCAAAAGTGCGTAAATTTCAGGCTTTGCGCTGCGTGTGTAGTGTAGGGTAAAGGAGCTGGTTTCAAGCACCCAAATTCTAGCGTTTGTGTCAAGTTCAGCCAAAGGCACGCCGACATTTGCGCCCATTTGCGAACCGTGTTCTTTAAGCAGGTGCTGAGTCATTTGCGTGGTAGTGGTTTTGCCGTTTGTTCCGCTTATCCAAATGCTTTTTGGCATCGCATCGTAAAAAAAATCATACTCGCTGATGAGATTTTTAGCCGCTTTTATAAGCTCGTGTTCGCGCGGAAAGCTGGGGCTTGGGATTTCAAAGGCACTTTCATCTGCCTTAAATTCGCAAGGATTTAAAAGCGTGTTGCCAAATTCATCGCTTTTTCTTTGCATAAAACTATCATCATAAATGTCAAAGCCCCCAAATTTCGTGCCCAAAATGCGGGCGATTGCCTGAGTGGTTTTGCCGTAGCCAAAAAGCGAGCCGCGCATAAATTCACCTTAATTTTATCGTAGCGATAGCAAGCAGGTTGCTTAAAAAGGCGAGTATCCAAAAGCGGACGATGATTTTGTTTTCTACCCAGCCCATTTTTTCAAAGTGATGATGAATGGGCGCCATTTTAAAGAGCCTTTTGTGGAAAATTTTAAAGCCCCCTACCTGTAAAATCACCGAAACCGTCTCAAAAACAAACACAAAACCGATGAGTAAAAGCAGAATTTCGTTTTTGGAGATGATGGCTAAAAAGCCCAAAAAACCGCCTATGCTAAGGCTTCCGCTGTCGCCCATAAAGATTTGAGCGGGAAAGCAGTTATACCACAAAAAGCCCATCAAAGCCCCGATAAAAGCCGACACGATGATGGCGACTTCGCCCAAATCGGCTATTTTAGGTAGTAGCAAATACTCGCTATAAAGTGCGTTGCCGCTTAAATAGATAAAAACGCCAAGCGTAGCCAGCGAAAAGATAGACGGGATAGTGGCTAGCCCGTCCAAGCCGTCTGTTAAATTCACGGCGTTTGAGCTTGAAATCATAACAAGCACCCAAAACACCACGATAAAAGCGCCCATATCAAAGAGCGGATACTTGTAAAAGGGCATAAAGAGCTGTGAATTCACCGCTTCGCTCATATACAAGGGCAACACGCAGGCAAGGCTAGCAAAGGCAAGCAGCAAGAGCTTGATTTTTGGGCTTAAACCGCTATGGTTGTCCTTGTGAAGCACCTTTTTTAAGTCATCATAAAGCCCAACAGCACAGAAAAGCACCAAGCACAGCAGTGCCACAAGGGTAAGAGTCGTGTCAAAGCGCATACAGAGCAAACTCGCCACAAGAGTAGCAAAGACAAACACCACGCCGCCCATAGTTGGCGTGTCGCTTTTGCTTTGATGAGTTTGGGGCGCATACTCGTAAATAGGCTGTTTAGCGCCCTTGCCCTGCGCCCAAATGATGAATTTTGGCATTAAAAACAGGCTCAAACACAGCGCGAAAAAAAACGCAAAGCCCGAACGCACGCTGATATAAGTGAAAAACGCATAGTCGTTGAAAAAAGAAAGATAATACAAAATTTTGCCTTTATGAGTTTTTTAAAAGCCTAATTATAATAAATTTTTTTGTGAATTTTGCTTAAATTTAACTTTTTTTGTGTGAAATTTAAGCAAAATGTGGCGCGCTGATGAAATGGCTTTATCGCCCAAGCGAGTAAATCCGTGTGGCAAGTAAAATTCACAAAAGGGCTTATCAAAATGATAAGCCCTAAACCACTTTTTAAGCTAAAATTCGCAAATTCTTTTAAATTCTAGCTTATTTTTAAGCTAAATTTATAAATTCTCTTCAATTTTAGCTTAAATTTGACTAAAATTCAGCCCTAATGTTGAGCCAATAATTTCTGCCCGCAATCATTCTTTGATAGCTGTTTGAGTAGCTTACTCTATTGCGGTTTTGATAGGTAAAATAATCAACCGTGTCTAAATCAAAAAGATTATTCACCACAAAGCCAAGCGTGATTTTATCGCCCGTCTTGTAATCAAGCCCCAAATCCACTATATGCGTATCCTTAAAATACTCCCCAGGTCCCACATTTGCCGCGTGTGCGCCAAAGGCTGGTGTGCGGTATTTGCCTACATAACGCACATAGGTATCCCATTTTGTCTTTTTGTAAGAAAGTTTAGCTGAAAGGTTGTGTTCTGGGACATTGTTGAGTGGCTTTCCTTTGTTTGTGCCGCTTTTTCGCTCTGTTTTTGTGTAAGCATAGGCTAAATCAAAATAAAAGCCCGTAGTTAAATCCGCTAGCATTTTTGTGGATTTAAGCCCAAATTCGCCTCCGTAAATCCTTGCCTTGTCCTCATTTATGGGTAAAGAGCAAGTGTTGCCCGTTCCAGCATTACACACTCCATAATAAGGCATAGTAACGCCGTTTTGATAAGTCTGTGAAGTTATGGCGTCTGTGAAGTCCGTGATAAAGCCTGTGAGCGTGAAATTCATCGCTGGCGTGTCGATGATAGAGCTGATTTCGTAGTTTAAACTCTTTTCAGGCACTAAATTTGCGTTGCCGTAAAGTTGCTGATTTGTCGTGCCACTTGCATAATCTGCATAGTAGCCATCATATCTTTGCGAAAGCTGTGGCACTTGCAAACCGCTTGCCACACCAGCCTTGAAAGTAAGCCAAGAAGTAGGGAAAAAATTTAAATACGCCCTTGGCGAAGCAAAAACACCAAAGGTTTGCACATAATTTGCCCGCACGCCAGCCGTCAATGAACTTATATCGCCCAAAAACAACTCACCCTCGCCAAAAAGCGCCACTTGATAAGAATCATTGTCAAAGTATTTGATTCTCGTATCAAAATTCCCCTCTCTTTTGTATAATCTCTCATAGAAAAAATATGGTCCAGCATTGAGTATCAAGCCACCAAAATCCCCAAAAAGAAAATCCTTAGTGAAAGTGGTTTGATAAGTAAAGGCTGGATTCCAAATCAAGCTTTGATGGTCTCTTTTGCCAGATTCACGCCCATTTTCCAAAGCCTTGTTAAAGGTAGTTCCTGTCGGCGTGTAGCCCGGCGTGTAATGTGGAAGCATAGAAGTGTCAGCATAATGCAAAAAGCTGTTAAAACGCCCAAAGCTGTAATCCCCATCGTGATTAAGTATGTAGTTAAATTTAAAATAATCCTTAACCATAGGTATAGCACTTGATGAGGTGTTTAGCGTGCCAAGTCGCTGAAAGCCAAAATCCGTGTCAAAATAAAAGCTGTTTTGCTCGTTTGCTTGATAATTAAGCCTTGCGCCAAAGCTTGAATTTATGTATCCTGTGGGGCTGTGGCTGGTGTAAGGGTTTGTGGTGGTCGGTGTGTAGCCTGCAATGTCTTTTTGAAAAAAGCTGTTTTTCTCGGCGTAATTATACTTACCGCGTAAATTTAAGCTAAACCTTTCGCCCAAAGGCAAGAAAATGTTGCCATTTACGCCTTGTGCGTTGCCCCAAGTGTCGTGGTGTTCTTGTAAGCGAGTTTCAAAACCCACGCTAGCACTGACTTTGTCGGTGCTTTTTTTGGTGATGATATTGATAACCCCGCCCATAGCATCACTACCATAAACCGTAGAGGCTGGTCCTCTTATCACCTCAACCCTTTCTATCATCGAAGCAGGTGGTATAGCCCCGCTTGTAGAGTCAAAGCCCCGTCCGTCAAAGCCTCTTGACATATTAACACGCTTGCCATCGATTAAAATGAGCGTGTAGCTTGAACCCATACCGCGAATGTTAATGCTTGAAGCGCCTGTTTTTTCGATACTCGTAGAAACGCCCGGCACCTCTTGGACTATGTCGCCTAAATCCCTAATAGGCTTGTTGAGAATGTCCTCTTTGGATATGATAGAAATGCTCGCTGGTGCGTGCTTGATTTCTTGTTCATAACCTGTGGCGGAAATGACAACGCTGTCAAGCGTGTAGGTTTGTATGGCTGAATTTGAAGATTCAGCTGGCAAATCTGCACTTTGCGGAGCAAAAGTGTCATTTTGGGCTAGATTGAGTGCTGGTAAATTCGCACCTTGTGTGCCTGCACTACGCCTTATATCATCAAGCGCGATGAGTGTTAAATTTTCACTCAACTTGTCGATTTTGCCTAAATTTGTGGCATTTGGCGAAGTGAAATTCGAATTTTGACTTAAATTCGTGTTTTGATTTGAGTGCAAATTTTCATCGTGTGCTTTTTGCAAAGCTAAGCTTGAATTTGCGCCCAAATTTACGCTGTTTGTAGGATTTTCAGCTTGGCTTGTTTGTGCGCCAAATGCAAATCCCCCCCCCCCAGCAACCATAAAAGCTATGGTAGCGGTTAAAATTTTTTGTGTCATCATAATGACTCCCCTTTGTGAGTAATTTGTCTTTCGTGCCAAAAACTCATAAAAAGGCGCAAATTCGTCTTTTAAGCTGCTAAACTCAGAAAAACAGCGGACATTTTGATAAGCCTTGCTAAAATTTACAAATTTTTTAGCACGAAAAACAAGAATGGATTATAAAAAATTTAAGCTTAAAATTTAATAAATTTTGAGAATTATTTTTAAATTTATGTTTTTGTTTTTGCAAATTTAACTTAAAATAGCGATTTTTAAGCGTTTTTATCGTTATGAAAATATCAAAAATAATTATATAAGTTATCAAAATAAAGCCTATTTTGAAAAGCAAAAACATTTCATAAATCAAATCATCAAATAAAAATGCTTTTCAAAAATTTATTTTGTGTTGTGTTTTGAGCAAAATTTCAAATGTTGCATTTCAAGCAAAAATTCGAATTTACCTTTGCGTTAAAATTTTTGGGCTAAAATGATGAGAAATTTATAGCAAAGACGTGAATTTTACCTTTGTTTGTGATAAAATGGTGTAAAAAATTTGCAAAAATTAAAACAAAGCAAGCAAATCATCTTAAAAGAGCAAAAATGGCGCAAAAATGTATTTTAGTCATCACGGACGGCATAGGACACAACCCAAGCGGGCGTTACAACGCCTTTGCTGCGGCGCGCAAACCAAGCTATGAGCGGCTTTTCAAGGAAGTGCCGCACACGCTTATCCACACCAGCGGGCTTGCGGTGGGCTTGCCCGAAGGACAGATGGGCAACAGCGAAGTGGGACATATGTGTATAGGCAGCGGGCGCATTATCTACCAAAATTTAGTGCGGATAAATCAGGCTTTGGCGGACGGCTCACTTGCTAAAAGCCCTATTTTACGCGCTTTTTTAGACAGGGTGCAGCGAGTGCATATCATCGGGCTTTACAGCGATGGGGGCGTGCATTCGCATTTGGCACATTTTAAGGCTTTGGCGAGCATTTGCAAGGCTTGTGGCAAGGAAGTTTTCGCTCACGCCATCACGGACGGACGCGATGTGGGACCTAAAACGGCGGCTGAATTTATCGGCGATTTGCAAGAATTTTGCGCGGCAAATGCCCTAAATTTGGCTAGTGTGAGCGGGCGGTTTTACGCTATGGATAGGGACAAACGCTATGAGCGCGTGAAAATTTACTATGAAGCTCTATTTGGCAAGGCTTTGCGCGTGAGCGATTTTGCAAGCTACATTCGGCAAAGCTATGATGAAAATGTAACGGACGAGTTCATCAAGCCCGCTGTGAGTATGGATTTTACGGGCTTAAAGGCAGATGACGGGCTGATTTTTGTCAATTTTAGAAACGACAGAATGAAAGAGCTTGTAAGTGCGCTCACGCAGGCTGAATTTAGCGAGTTTGAGCGTGAATTTGTGCTAACAAACGCCCTAACGATGACAAATTATGATGATAAATTCAGCCTAAATGTGCTTTTTGAGAAAGAAAATTTGCAAAACACCCTTGCGGAGCTGATTTCACGGGCAAATTTAAGCCAACTTCACACCGCAGAGACTGAAAAATACGCTCATATAACATTTTTTTTAAACGGCGGCAAGGAAGAACCCGTGCCAAATGAAACGCGCATTTTAATCCCAAGCCCAAAGGTAAAAACCTATGACGAAAAGCCCCAAATGAGTGCTTATGAAGTGCTTGCGGAGGTGAAAAAGGGCATTGAGCGGGGCGAGGATTTCATCGTGGTGAATTTCGCAAATGGCGATATGGTAGGGCATACGGGCGATTTTAATGCGGCTGTTAAGGCTGTGGAGGCTGTGGATAAGTGCTTGGGCGAGCTTGTGGAGACGGCAAGGGCGCATAACTACGGCTTTATCATCACGAGCGACCACGGAAACTGCGAGGCTATGCAAGATGAGGCTGGCAATGCGCTCACAAACCACACGACTTTCGATGTTTTCGCCTTTGTCGAGGCGCAAGGCGTTACGAAGTTAAAAGAGAATTTAGGGCTTTCAAACATAGCCGCAACCGTGCTTAAAGTGATGGGTTTGCCAAAGCCAAAAGAAATGAACGAGGGCTTGTTTTAAGGGCTAAAATTTAAATTTTACGCTGTGGAGTTGAAAATTTTGTCCTTGTGCGTAAATTTTGCTTAAATTCAGCGAAATTTAAGGCTAAATTTAATACAATCAAAGCCCTTAAACAAGGCGAATTTAGCGAAGTATTTTAAGAAATTTATCAAAGCAAACAATGCAAAAAGGCATTTTTAAAGCACTTAAACAAAATAGGAGTAAGATATGGGACGAGCGTTTGAATACCGCCGAGCAAGCAAAGAGGCGCGTTGGGACAAGATGAGTAAGCTTTTTCCAAAGCTTGCAAAGGCTATACAAGTGGCGGCAAAGGAGGGCGGCAGCGACCCTGAGATGAACCCAAAGCTACGCACCGCCATAGCCACAGCCAAAGCGAACAATATGCCAAAGGATAACATAGACGCGGCGATTAAGCGGGCTTTGGGTAAGGATAGTGCCGAAATAAAGAGCATTCATTATGAGGGCAAAGCCCCGCACGGCGCGCTTGTCATAGTCGAGTGTATGACGGACAACCCCACGCGCACGGTGGCAAATGTCAAAGCCATTTTTGCTAAAAACGGCGGTGAAGTGCTGCAAAATGGCGCGCTTGGCTTTATGTTTTCGCGAAAGAGTGTGTTTCATTTGGAGAAATTTAGCGGGGATTTGGAGGAGTTGGAGCTTGATTTAATCGACTTTGGACTTGAAAATTTAGAGCAAAATGACGATGAGCTAGTGATAAGCGGGGATTACACAGCCTTTAAAGAGCTGAGTGATGGGGTTGTGGCGAAAAATTTGGTGCTGAAAAAGGCTGGGCTTGAATATGTGCCAAACGAGCCAAAGGCATTTAGCGAGGAGCAGATTTTAGACATAGAAAAACTGCTTGACAAACTTGAAGAAGATGATGATGTGCAAAGCGTTTGGACGAATGTGGAGTGAGTTAAATTTGCACTTATTTGATTTGCCTTGCAAATCTCAACACACAAAGGATACACAATGTTTAAAGACTACAAAGAACAATGCGAAAATTTTGTCAAAGCGTGGATAGATAAAAACATACGCTTTAAATCCAAAGATATTTCTTTGCAAGATTATAAAGAATTTTGTTACAAGTGTTACATTGAAATAGAAAATAAATTTGTTGTTTCAACAAATACGCCTTCATTTGCTGGTATAAAGAAAGCCACAGCAAGCGATGAAACTTGTTCAAGTAGAGAAGAATTTTTACAAGCGATACAAAGACATATTGATGAAACGCGTTTAAATAATGATAACTTTAAAACCTTTTTTAAGCATATTGAAAATAGAATCTACACTTATTCAAATTGCACTAATTCTAATCAAATCTTAAAAAACGAAAGTCGCATTTATTACACGCATCAATGTTCTGCTTGCAGAGGCAATGGAAATATAAAATGCGATTGCAACAATGGAATTGTAAAATGCAGTTGTCAAAATGGGCGTGTGAAATGCGATGTTTGGGGCTGTCAAAATGGTAGGGTAAAATGCAGTGCGTGGGGTTGCAAGGGTGGAAAAATTGAAAAATCACGCTATCGAAATGGGCAAAACATAAAATACTTTGAACCTTGTAGTAAATGCAGGGGAGCTGGTTTTTTACCTTGTCAGAAGTGCAGTGGTTCAGGGTTTTTAACCCATTCAAAATGTGGTGGTAGTGGAACTTTGACTTGCCCTCGGTGCGGTGGAAGCACTTTTGTAAAATGCAAAGCTTGCAATACAAGTGGAATGCAAACTGAAATAGCAACGATAGTTTGCACCGCTGAGCCAAAATATCAAGTCATTTATCCAAATGACATTGACGAAAAATTGAAACTTGCCGTAGAGCAAATAGGTGTGGAAAATTTTGAGCAAATCGCTGAGATACAAAGAAATGAAATCAAAGCATTAGATGTTGAAAAAGTAGTCTTTGAGCGCTACGAAGTGAGTGTGCCTTGTGCGAAATTTAGCATCATCATTAAGGGTAAAAAATATGAATGGCTAGTGTATGGTAAAAAAGTGCAAATGCTTGAAAATGGCGACATTCCTGTGAAAAATAATGCGCTTATTGGCCTTGTGGTATTTATTGTGATGTGTGGCGTGGCTTTGGCGTTTTGGTTTAACTATGTTGATGAAAAATATATGAATTTAGCAACACAAGAAAACAATCATACTCAAAAAGACAATACAACGCAAAATTTCATTAAGCTTTTAATCCAAAAAGATAGTTTTGTAAATTTAAGACAAAGTCCAAATGGTAAGGTTATCACAAAAATTTACGCCAAAAATTTAGATAAAATCACTATCAAAAAATTAAATGGTGGCGATGATAAGTGGATAAAAGTGCTTTATTTGCCACCAAATGTTACTGATGAAACAAAAGCTATCACTGGCTATATACATAGCTCAAAAATCGATAAAAATTCGTTAAAAAAATAAAAAAGAAAGGAAAAAACAAAATGCAAAAATTAGACAAATTCAGCCCCGAAGTATGCGAAAAGCTAGGGTTTTATGTGTATGGTTTGATTGACCCGAGAAATGGAAAGTATTTTTACATAGGCAAAGGGCAAAACAATAGAATTTTTGAGCATATCAAAGGGATTAAAGATAAAGATGAAGTTGATGAAAAAATTAAAACTATTATGCAAATACGCAATGAGGGACTTGAAGTTTTACATCTTATATTAAGACACGGATTAAAAGATGATAAAGAGGCTTTAAATATCGAATCAACACTTATTGACTTTATAGGTTTAAGCAATTTAGATAATAAAGTGGGAGGGATTAACCAAGATAAAGGCATTAACAATGCTTTAACTTTGCAAAAAAGATATTCTACCAAAGTATTTGATGAAAATGAAAATACACCACCTTTTATTATCATCAAAGTGCGTCAAGAAATTGTAAATGAGAGAAACGAGTCTCACTACGAGGCTTGTCGTTGGGCGTGGAAAGTGAGTTTAGAAAAAGTCAAAGCATATAAATATGTCTTATGTGTTGTCAATGGGATAGTTGAAAGAGTGTTTGAAGTAGAAAAATGGCAACAATCAAAAAGAGAAGGATTAGAAAGTCGTTATGAATTTATAGGTAAGGTAGCTCCACAAGAAATTTGTGTTTTGTTTGTCAATCAACGAATACCCGAACACTACCGCAAAAAAGGTAATGCTTCGCCTGTGTGCTATTCTAAAAAGCCTTAATTATTTTCTAATATCAGCTTTTTCAAAGCTGCCATTCTTATGGCAACGCCGTGTTTGACTTGCTTTAAAACGAGAGAACGCTCATCAGCAAGCACTTCATCGCTTATGTCTATATTTCTATGCACGGGTCCTGGGTGCAAGATGATGACTTTTTTGTCCTTTATGCGCTCTTTGGTGATACAAAAATCGCTTGCATAATCTTTGAGCGAGCCATACATTTGCGTTTCGTGGCGTTCGGTTTGGGTGCGAAGGCTCATTATAATGTCGGCTTGTTCTATGCCCTCATCGAGCCTGTGGCACTTTGGCAAATCTACCTTTGGCATAAAATGCGGCGGGGCGACAAGCACAACCTTTATCCCAAAACGCGCTAAAAGCTCGATATTTGAAGCCGCAACGCGTGAATTTTTTATGTCCCCAACGATGATGAGCGTTTTGCCCACAATGTCGCCTTTGAAGTGCTTTTTTATGGTAAATAAATCAAGCAAGGCTTGCGTGGGGTGAGCGTGCTTGCCATCGCCGCCGTTTAGCACAGGGCAATGCACATATTTAGCAAGCTTCAAAGGCACTCCACTTCTTGCGTGGCGCATCACAATCGCGCTTGGTCCCATCGCGTCTAAATTTGCAGCCGTGTCATAAAGCGTCTCGCCCTTGCTTGATGAGCTGCGCGACACATCAAGGCGCAAAACCTTTGCGTCAAGCCGTTTAGCCGCCGTTTCAAACGATGAAAGCGTGCGCGTGGAGTTTTCAAAAAAGATAGTCGTTACGCTTTTGCCTTTAAGCAAAGCTCGTGGCTTTTCGTCCAAAAAGCTTTCAGCATCTTTGAAAAGTGCCAAAACTTCATCGTTTGCCAAGTCCCTAGTGGTGATTAAGTGCCTCATTTTAAGCCTTTCTTTATAAATTTTAGCCTTTTAGCTCTAAATTCAACTCTTTTTTCGAGCAAACAGCGGTAAAAAGCACATCTGTGGAGCTGTTAAGTGCTGTTTCTACGCTATCTTGCACCACGCCGATGATAAAGCCCACCGCGACAACCTGCATAGCAATGTCATAGTCTATGTTAAAAAGCGAACACGCAAGCGGTATGAGTAGCAAAGAACCGCCAGCCACGCCACTCGTGCCACACGCCGCAAAAGCAGCGATGATGGCAAGCAAAAAGGCTTGAAAAAAGCTGACTTGCAAGCCCACAGTGTGCGCTGCGGCAAGGCTTAGCACTGCTATGGTAACGGCTGCTCCTGCCATATTTATCGTTGCGCCTAAGGGAATGGCTATGCTATAAAGGTCTTTTTCTATGCCAAGCCTTTCGCAAAGGGCTAAATTCACGGGGATATTTGCCGCTGATGAGCGGGTGAAAAAAGCAAAAATCGCGCTGTGTTTGAGGCAGATAAAGATGAGCGGAAAGGGGTTTTTGCGGGTAAGGGCGAAAACGATGAGTGCATTTATCACAAAAGCCACAAAAAGCATAACACCCACAAGCACTATCAGCACTTTGCCATAGCTCATCAATCCGTTTGCGCCTGTTTGCGCGACTGAATTTGCTACAAGGGCAAAGATACCAAATGGAGCAAGTTTGACGATGAATTTCACTATGAGAAGCACGGCTGAATTTAAATCCACAAAAAAGCCCTTTGTCGTGTCCGCACAGCACCTTAACGCCACGCCAAAGCCTATCGCCCACGCTAAAATGCCAAGATAGTTGCCTGTTGAAAGCGCGTTGATGGGGTTATCGACTATTTTGAAAAGTAGGCTTTTAAAGACAGAGCCTATGGCTTGGGGCGATGAAGCACTAGCAGCCTGTATGTCGCTTAATACAAGCTGCACGGGAAAGATGAAGCTCGCTACCACAGCCGTAAGAGAGGCTAAAAAAGTGCCGATGACATACAGCAAAAGCACCCGCTTAAACTGCGCTCCGTGCTGAGCAAAGTCTCTCGTGCAAATGCTCGTCATCACAAGGATAAAAACAAGTAGCGGAGCGACTGCCTTTAACGCCCCCACAAACAAATCGCCCAAAACAGCGACACTTTCAGCACCTTTTGCGCTCAATGCGCCCAAAATCGCGCCCAGCACGATACCAACTAGGATTTGAAGTATCAAGTTGCCCTGATAATAAGCCTTACACACCCTCGCAAACATAACTTACCTTTTTAAATTTAAGCAAATTCTAGCGAATTTTTGCTTAAATTTGGCGTAAAATTTAGCTTTTTTCCGTAAATTTTTGCGCGGAATTTAAATTTGTTTTGCAAATTTGCCATAAAATTTGCAAAAAAAGCGTAAGGCAAAAAAAGGGTAAAACACAAAACAAAAAGCACTGCAAAAAATGCAAAATAAAAAGGCTCAAAACGCAAAAAAGGCAAAGCAAAAAACAAAAAGCAAAAATGCACTGCAAAAAAGGGGTTAAAGAAAAAGGGCAAAGCAAAAAACGCAAACTAAAAAAGCGCACAAAGCAAAAACGCAAAATAAAAAGCGCACAAAAGCAAAAAAGGCAAACTAAAAAGCACGCAAAAGCACAAAAAGCCTTTGCTTGCCCTAAATTTAAGCTACTGCTTGATTTCGTTTAAGTCCTTTAAATTCTCCACATACACGCTCAAACTTGGGAAAGCAAAGCCCAGCCCGTTTTTCTCCAAAATCCGCATAAAATCCAGCATTAGCTTTTGGCGCGCTTCTCTAAATTCGCCAGCACTTATGACTTTGGTGTAAAAATAAAGTTCTATGTTTATGGAGCTGTCGGCAAACTCGCAAAGGCTCACATAGCAGGCGTTTTTGTAGCCTTCTAAATCATTTACCGAAACTAAATTTTGGCGGTATTTTGCGCTGTAATTTTTATTTAAAGCGTTATCATCAGCGTGCGCTACCAGCGGGCTTTGCGCTAGATATTCGCGCAAATCATTCACGCAGGATTCTAACTGCTCGGGCTTTGCGTTGTAAGCAACGCCTAAAATCATCTTTATGTGCCGTCCTACCTTGCGTTTAGACCAGTTTTTTATGTTTGCGCCCATCACTGTGGAGTTTGGCAAAAAGACAAGCGAGTTGTCAAAGGTGCGTAAAGTCGTCTTTCGCAAGCCTGTTTCCACGACATTGCCTTCGATGCCCGCCACTTCTATCCAGTCGCCTTGATTAAAACTATCATCAAAAGAAATGATGAGCGAGGCAAAGAAATTTGCGATAATGTCCTTTGCAGCAAGTGCCACAGCCAGCCCACCTATGCCAAGCGAGGCGATGATGGCTGAGACATTAAAGCCAAGATGAGCTAAAATCAGCAAAAGAGCGATGATGACGATGATGAAATAAAGCATTTTGATGATTAAATTCGCCACTTCTTTTTTGCCACTTTTTTGAGCAAGCTTTGCTAAAAACATTATGCCGTAGCTGTTTAAAATGCCTACTATGAGCCACGCAAACAGCACCACATAGATGATATAAAAGGTGTTTGTGATTTTGACATTTACAGGGGAGGGGTAATAAAAAATCGCAAAACACACGCTAAAAGCGTAGAAAAAGAGCAGCAAGGACACGGGGCGCGTGTTTTTGTCGATGAAAATTTCGCGCACTTCTGCCTTGTCCATAGCGCCCTTTGAATTTTTGAAAAAAAGTTTCATTAAGCAAAACAAAATGAGTGGCGGCAAAAACACACGCAACACCCAAAAAAGCAGCAAAACAAGCGCAGAAATCACCAGCTTGCCCGTGTCGATGAAATCATTTTTCGCGTAAGAGTTGATAAAGTCTATCAAACTTTGCAGGCGAAATTCAGCGAAAATATAATTGCTCTCAAATAAAGACGCGTTATCGCTCAAATAGCTTAAAATCTCCGAGTAAGTGGCGAATTTAAGAGACAAATCGCTTTCTTGGCGCGGATATTTGGCTTTTAGCTCGTTAAATTTAGCTTCAAGCTCTGCAAACTCGGCGTTTATACTCTCTTTCATCGTGCTGCTGTCCGCACTTGCTTTGAAAAGCTCGCTCACTTTGAGCAAAGAGCTATAAAAAAGCCGTTCAAAGTCCATAAGTCTTGCTTCGCTCGCATTTTTGGGCTTTTGCTTTGCAAGTTCTTTTAAGAATTTCTCGTTTAAATTCTTTGAAATCACACTCGGCAAGCGTTCTAAAAGCACTTGTTTTTGGTGTTTGAGCGTGGCTTTTTCCTTGCTAAAAACACTCGCGTTGTTGTCGCTTTTTTGGTTTAGCTCATCAATTTGCACGCTCAAATCGCTGATTTCTTGCACTAGGGCTTGAATTTCACTCTTAAATTCATCTTTGTGAGCTGAATTTGCCTTGTCATTTGTCGCTTGGTTTTCAGCTTGCTTTGAATTTTTGGCTAAATTCGGGGCTGAATTTATCGCTGAATTTGTCGTCAAATTTAAAGGCGGATTTGAATTTTGCTGATTTTGGGTTAAATCCGCCGCATTTGGCAGCAAGGCTTTGTCAGTGCTTGCATTTGTTTCATTTTCAGCAAAAACAAGGCTTGTTGCAACCATCATCATTAAAATAAATTTTTTCATCATTTTTCCTTGTGTGAGATAAGCACAAAGTGCTTTTCTTCCATACTATACTCGTAAATTTCGCCCGTTTCGATGATATAATACCAAGCGTGAATTTCAAGCCGTTTTTCGCTCACGGCTTTTTGGATTTCGGGGTAGGTGAGCAGGTTTTGCAGTGAGTTGAGTAGGTTGAGCTTTTCGGTGAGCCAGCTTCGCATCGCAGCGTCTGTGCGTGCGCTTTCAAGCTCCAAAACTTCGCGCTTTATGCCATCAAGCATACTGAGCCATCTTTTGACATTTGGGGTTTTGTGTAGGGAGCTTTCATCGCTGTATAAAGCCGCGCAACCCCCGCAGTTGCTGTGTCCGCACACGACTATGTTTTTGATATGCAAGGAATTTACGGCGTATTCTATGGCTGAGGTTGTCGCCAGATAATCATCGCTCACGCGGTAAGGCGGGACGATGTTGGCGATATTTCGCACGACAAAAAGCTCGCCCGGACCTGTGCCTGTGATGAGATTTGGCACGACACGAGAGTCCGCACAGCCGATGAAAAGCGTGTGCGGATTTTGCCTGTCTTTTAGGGCTTTAAAGAGCTTTTTATGCTCCAAAAAGTCCTCTTGCATAAATTTAAGCGCACCTTTGATGAGATTTTGCATTTTAAAACCTAAAATTTTTTTGGCAATTATAGCTTAAATTTATTCACAATGGATTTATTTTCTTGCTTTTTTGAGTGCGCTTTGATTTACCCAAAGAATTTATAATTTCACAAAGGAAAAATATGCGTTTTTTGATGATAGCGTGTTTGTGTGTTTTGATGAAAGCTGAGTTGCCCCAAGCTGCAAAGCCCTACGAGGAGCAAGGTATCAAAGTCGAAGTGAGCGGAGAGCTTTTGCTGCGCTATGAAAAACAAAGCGGCAAGGGCGCAAAACAAGCCCCAAAAGGCTCGCAAGGCAGTTTAAGCATAAGTGCTGAGTAATCACTCATTTAAAGCAAGGGCGCAACGCTTGATATAGCTTTTTAGGCTTGTTTGCTTTGTCAAAACGCCTTTCATACAAGCCCCAGCAACGCCCGCACCTTTAAGAAGTGCGATATTTTCAGCCTTTATGCCACCCACAGCGTAGATAGGAATGGTGCTTTGCTCGCAAATTTGAGTAAGCATATCAAGCCCGCGCGGTGGCAACAAGGGCTTTGCCAGCGTTTCAAAGATATGCCCAAAAAGCGCGTAATGACAATTAAATTCCATAGCCTCCAAAAGCTCATCACTGCTGTGTATAGAAGTGCCGATGAGATGAAAATACCGCACCACTCGTGGTTCAGCTCGCAAAATGTCAAGCGGACAATGAAAATAGCGATGATTTAATTTTAATGCAACCTTGTCAAAGTTGTGTAAAAAGCATACAAGTTTGTGTTTTTTGCAAATTTTAAGCACCTCTTTTGCCAAGTCGTAGTAATCATTTTCGCGCATATCCTTTTCGCGCAAGATGAGTGCATCGACTTTTGCTCGCCCTAGCCTTGCCACAAAGTCTAAAAAATCGCCCTTTACAGCCTGTCTATCGCTGATGGCGATGATTTTTTTGTCCCACATTTTAACCCTTAAATTCACGCTTTTGCGCTTTAAAATTCACATTTTTGCCTTTAAATTTGTTAAATTTTGCCCCAAAATTCAGCCCACATACAAGGTATCACTCATTATGGCTTGTAAATTCGCCCTTTTTATCGCACTCATCACCTCGCTAACTGAGCGAGAATCTGAAATTTCAAACTGCTCATCGCCTTTTTTTGTCCCAGCCCTTTCGCCAACGCCCACAGATACGCCAGCTGAAATTTTTGTCGCGGCGATTTTAATGGCGTTGTCGCGAAAGTTAGCGTCCTCTCGCGTGGAGATAGTGATATTTGCGAAAGGTAAAAAGAGCCTATACGCGCAAAGCACTTGCAGCAAGCGGCTTTGAGTTACTTCTCGTGGCGAAATTTTGCGGTTGCCTAAAATCGGGCGCAGGCGTGGGGCGGAGAGTGAAAGCTCGGCGTGCGGGTAGATTTGCTGCAAAAAACAAGCGTGCAAAGCCGTAGCCAGCGCGTCCTTGCGAAAATCATCTATGCCAAGCAACGCCCCAAAGCCCACTCCACGCATACCAGCTTTTAAAGCGCGTTCTTGCGCGTTAAAGCGGTAAGGAAAAACCCGCTTTTCGCCAAAAGCGTGAATTTGCTCGTATTTTTGGGGATTGTAAGTTTCTTGGTAAATGGTTACAAAATCACAGCCCGCCTCGTGCAAAAGCTCATATTCGCCTACATTCATCACATACACCTCAACGCCAACTACCCTAAAATACTGCCTTGCAATAGCACACGCCTTTGCTATATACTCAACACTAGCGTGCGCGCGCCCCTCGCCTGTTAAAAGTAAAATCTCTTGCAAACCCGTTTGAGCAATGGCGCTCATTTCAGCGTGAATTTCAGCCTCATTAAGCCTTGCTCGCGCTATGGCGTTGCCCTTTTGAAAGCCACAATACACGCATTTGCTCTCGCAGTGGTTACTCAAATAAAGCGGAGTGAAAAGGCTTATGGCGTTGCCAAAATGCGCTTTTGTTTTTGCCTGCGCAAGGCGCGCTAAATCCTCCAAAAAAGGCTCAGCCGCCTCGCTTAAAAGTGCTTTTAAATCCCATATATCAAGGCTTTGTGAGTTAGCTTTTTGCAAAACTGCACGCACGCTTTTTTCGTCAAATTCCGCACTCTCATAGCCTTGCGCGTGAGCTAAAACTCTCTCTAAAATGTCGCTTTGTATGTCGTTCATACCCTTTTGATACTCAAAAATACTTGTTTTCACTCTAACCCCTCAAAAAGCCCGTTAGTGGCGATGAAGCTTGGCTTGTTTCAGCTTGCGGGGCGAGTTTTGCTAAAAATGCCATCCGTCCAGCCTCCACAGCTAAGCTAAAAGCCCGCGCCATAGAGCTTATGTCGCCAGCATTTGCGATAGCCGTGTTTATCATCACGGCGCTAACGCCCATTTGCATAGCCTCGCAAGCTTGTGCAGGCGTGCCAAGCCCTGCATCTACGATGATGGGCAAATCCAACTCATCAAGCAAAATTTGGATAAAGTCCCTTGTTTGCAAGCCCTTGTTGCTGCCTATGGGCGCAGCAAGTGGCATAATCGCCGCCGCACCCGCATCACGCATCAAACGCGCCGCATAAAGGTCTGGATACATATAAGGCAGCGGCGTAAAGCCCTCTTTGGCAAGCATTTCCACAGCTTTTATCGTCTCAAAATTGTCAGGCAGTAGGTATTTGCTATCTCTTATCACTTCGATTTTTATCAAATCACTATGACAAAGCTCACGCGCAAGCCTTGCGATACGCAAAGCCTCCTCTGCGTTTCTTGCGCCGCTTGTGTTTGGTAAAAGCGTGATATTTTCGGGGATAAAGTCAAGTATGTTTTCCACACCGCCCGCATTTACGCGCCTCAAAGCAAGGGTAAGTATCTGCGCGCCCGCTTGCTCCACAGCTGCTTTTATCAAATCAAGGCTGAATTTGCCCGAACCCAAAATAAACCGCGAGCTAAACTCGTATTTGCCAAGCTTTAAGCTGTCTTTTTTAGTCATTATCATTTGCCTTTTGCTTAAATTTAGGACAAATTATAGTCTTTTATTTTGAATTCTTGTTTAAAAATGATAAATCGCGCCTATCTTTTTAACATTTTGTTGTTAAATTTTCGCTACAATGGCGCACAAAGGGTAAGATGATGAAAAATGAAAGCCAGATAAAGCAGCTACGCACGCAGAGCATTTTAAAAGAGCTTATCCCCGAAGCTTTGGCAAACCTTGATGATGAAGTGTTGCGAAACCTTTGTATCACTGATGTGGAGTGCAAAAAAGGGCGTTATGATGCCTTTGTTTTCGTGGATAAAATGTTTTTTAACGCGCACGAGCAGGAGTTGATTTTGGCTAAGCTACAAAAAGCCGCAAACGCCTTGCAGAACTACTGTATGAGCGAGCAAGGCTGGTATCGCTGCCCTAAATTTCACTTTAAATTTGACGAACGGCTTGATTATCAAAACCATATCGATGAGCTTTTTGAGAAAATCCACAAGGAAAAAAATGCCTAAAATAGCCTTTTGCCACGCAAATTTAGCGAATTTTCAAAGGCGAAGTAATGCTTGAATTTGACTTAAAAGCCCTTTGCGAGCAAGCGGGCGTGAGCCTTTATGATGATGAGCTAGTGAGTGAAAATGGGCGCAAAATCTACCGCGTGTATATCGCTAAAAAAGGCGGTGTGAGCTTAGAAGAGTGTGCTAAACTCAGCGAAATTTTATCGCCCATACTCGATGTCAAGCCGCCTTGCGCAGGCGAATACTCGCTTGAAGTAAGCAGCCCAGGGCTTGAACGAAGGCTTGTTAAACCGCAGCACTTTGAGTTAAGCGTTGGCGAAAAGGCTGTTTTTGTGATGAGCGATAAAAGCAAGATTGTGGGCGAAATTTTGGGCATTTCAAAGGCTCAAAGCAAGCTAAACGCCGATGAAAAGGACACTACAAGCATTAGCGTGCGTGATGAAAATGGCGAGCAAAAAGAGCTAAATTTAAGCGAGATTAAAAAGGCAAAAACCTTTGTAAAGTGGTGAGTTGCGTGTTTTGAACGCTTGCAGATTAACGCCTAGTGTGATAAGCCTTTGCTTTGCAAATCACACTTTGGCGGTGGAAACCGCTACATTATCACCACAAACGCTATAAATTTTTATCACAAAAAACACTTTTTACTTGTGATGATGGATTATTTGTCATTTTGGGCTTTCGATAGAAAGCGACCAAGTGGCTTACAAGTTTGTTGTCATAGCGTAGCCGTAGCGAAAAATCTACTTGCTAATGACGACAAAACATTGTCATTTTGAGCTTTCGATAGAAAGCGACCCAATGGGTTGCAAGGCGCAAGCCGCAGCAAAAAAATCCAAAGTTTAAGACACACTTTAAATTTAAGGCAAAAAATTTACGCTTTAAAATGCAAATTCTCACTTTAAATTTATGGATACTTCGCTACGCTCAGTATGACAAGGAAAATAAATACTCTGTTACGCTCGGGGAAATAAATCGGCAAGACAAGGCAGTATGACAATTTTACAAGTATGACAAGGACTTTGTCGGTATGACAAAATTTAAGGGTTTGGTTTGAATTTTTTGTGAATTTGAATTCTTTGTTTTATTTGTGGCAGGCAAGTTTTGAAAGGGCGTAAATTCAGGCGTTTTAGCCTTGTGTGGGTAGGCTAAATGCCTAAAAAATCACTTTTTATACACAGAATTTTTAAATTCCTTGCACTCAAAGCCATTTTTGCTCAAACTCACCACGCGCAAAAACCCGCCCGCATCGACTTTGCCCTCACATAAAAACACGCGAGTGGCGATTTGCACGGGCAGTTTGTGGCGGTTGCGATGCCCAAAGAGCTGGTAGGTGTTGCTTGGCGTGTTTTGACAAAACTGCTCGGCGATGAATTTACTCTCTTCATACGAGCCAACGCCCATTACCAAGTCCTCGCTCGGAATGAAACTCAAATTTTCCAAGTTTTTCGGCAAAAAATTCAGCCCGCCGTGGCAGCAAAACACCACTCTGCCTTCAAATTCATAGCAAAAGCACTCTTTAAAGTGCGGATAGAGCTTTTTCGTCTCTTGCTGGGTGATTTTGCCGCGCCGAAAGTCTTTGAGTGTGTTTTCGTTGAATTCTTTGGAGTTTGACGGCTCGCCGTTTGACCAGCGGATAAGGTGCTTTTCGTGGTTGCCCTCCAACAAAACGACATTGTCGCAGTCTTTGATTTTAAGTAGCCATTTTATCACCTTGTCGTTTTCAAGCCCGCGGTCGATATAATCGCCCAAAAATATATAAAATTCATCTTTTTTGAGCTTGTTTATAGCCTTGTTCAGCACGCTGAAACACCCTTGTATGTCGCCTATGTGGTGAATTTTCTTGTAGGCGTTGAGGTTGTTGAGCTTGTAAAGGCTGTTTTTCCAGTCTTTGGGGGCTAGAATTTGGTATTTTTTAGGCACTTTGTCGCGTTCTAGTGAGTGGGCTATGGCTTCAAGGATATGCTCGGGTATGAAAATGCCGCTTTGCTCGGCTAGGGAGAGATTTTTTTGCTTGCACTCGTCAAGTTTTAGGGCGTCAAACTCGATGATGAAACACTCGTAGCGGTATTTGTCCGCCAAATCCTTATACTCTTTTAGCAGCGAAATGCTGGCGTTTGGGGCATTGACGACACAAAATTCGCCCTTGCTCATTCGCAGCTGCAAAAATTCAAAAAGCGTGTGTAAAATCTGGCTTTCGTTGCGATAATCAAGGCTTTTGTAGCCGTTTGAGAGCATTTTGTATCCGCCTGCTAAAAAGCGTAGTTCCTCGATGTCCAAAGTGTAAGGTGCTAGGTGGTTTTCAGCTAAAAACAGCTTTTGTCCGTTAAAATAGTTGCCCCGCAAAATCAATAAAGTTCGCAAATTCTTATCCTAAAAATAACTTGAAAAAAATTTTAGCAAAAAATGATTTCTAGCGGATTAAAATGAAAGGCAAGTGCGTAAATTTTTAAGCAAAGGCTGAATTTTGCGTGAAATTTAGCTTTGATGAGCGCGTTTTAGTGTTTTAAAAGCCAAATTTAAAGACAAAAATTTTAAACGCCAAAACGCTGGCAAACGCCTTGCTCGCCGAAATGACAAGCAAACGAAAGGCTTTATTTTCAAAAATTTTTAAATTTTTCAGTTCATTAACTGTTTGTTTTTTTTTTTTTGGTTAAATTTGATTTACGCGTTTGCAAAAACGCGAATTTCATTTTAAAGGATAGCTTATGAAAAAGCTAATTTTCGTAGCCCTCGTGGCAATTTTCGGTGCTTCTACCGCTGTGGTAGCAGCTGACAACCTCAAAGCAGGTGCGATGGGGCAAGGCTCTGACATTGCAGGACAAGTGATGGAAGGCAAGAGTGCCAAAGAAATCGCTGATGGCAAAAAAGAAGAAGCCAAAGATGCAGCTAAAAAAGAAGCTGGCAAACAAATGAACAAATTCCTTAACAAATTCTAATTTGTTAAGCTTTGTTTGAAATCTCGCCCGCTTGAATTTGATTTGAGCGGGCTTTTATCTCAACTTTTAGCTTAAAATTTAAAAATTCTCGTCCATTTTACTTAAATAAGCGCAATGTTTTGAATTTTTACAAAAAATTTTGTGTGAGTGTAAGATTTATCATCGCTTTGGCGTTAAACGCTTTAAACGCTGCGATAAATTTAGCCCGACAAAGCAAATTCAGCAAAACAAGACATTTGTTTGAAATGCCTTGTTTGCTTTTAGCTTGATGAAAAAGTTACGCGTTCATATCAACCGCGTTGCCGCCGAGTTCTTTTATGCGCGCGCTTACCTTTTCTATGGCTTTGGTTATCGTGTCTTGGCTGATTTGTGGCAGCTTGTTGCCCCAAATTTTCTCAGCTTGCTCAAAGCCTTGCTTCATACCTTCAAAGCCTTTTTTGAGCTTTTCTAAATCATCACCCGCGCCATTTATCACAAAGTCAGCTATACGGTTAGCGGTGTTTTCGATACCAAAAAAGCCCTTGTCGCTGATAAGCTCGTTCAGCTCGGTTTTGTTCATCGCAAAGATATTTTTGCCTGTGTAGCCGATGGCGGCAAAATCGATTTGCGAAAGTATGCTTGTAGCCTTGCTCGCATCGCTAGATAAAATGTCTAGCACGCTGCTTTGAGAGCCGAAATTTCCAAAGCTTGCATTAAAAGCTTGTTGCTGAAACTGCGCGATATAGTAGTTTGTGATACCCTTACCGCCCAAAGCTTTTAGCTTTTCGATAGTGTCTTTGTTGAGGTTTGCACTTGATTGCGCGCTTTGCGTGTTCGCGTTTTTAGTGCTTTGATTTTTTTCCTCCGTGCTGTCCTTTTTAGCACTGACTCCACTTGCTGTTACTGCTGCGTTTGCAGCGACTGAATTGACTTGCATCCTTGCTCCTTTAAAAGAAAATTCGCCTATATCATAACTCAAAAAAGTTGCTTTGTCAAGGGGCAAATGAAATTTTTGTGATTATTAGCCAAAAATGAGCGAATTTATGCTAAAATTTGCCCCATTAAAAAAGGGAAAAAATGAAAACAACAAGTTATGAAAAAGGCAAAAACGCCCTGTGTTTGCTCGATATGCCAAGCCTTAGAGCAAATGCGCTTTGTGCTAAACTTGACGGCTCAAAAAATGTCAATATCTCTTGCCTTGAAGACACTAAATTTAACGCAAAGCCCTATAAATGCGAAATCGGCTCAGCCCCTTTTGTGCTAGCACTCTTAGCAAAGCTTGCAGATGAGAGCAAATTTGGAGCTTTGGACGAGGGTTTTTTGAGCGCAGAGTCTTGTCTTGGCGAGGAAGAAGCGCGTGAAATTTTGGAGTTTTTAACAGGGGCTGAGTTTTTGATTTTCGATAAAGCCTTGCTTTCACACAAGGATTTTTCAAATATCGCTTATTTTATGGGCTTTTTATGCGAAAAATTTGCCCTAAAACTTGCTTGTAGCGATGAAAGCATAAGCAAGATAAACGCGAGCGCATTAAGCGAGCTACAAGAGCTTGAAAACTTTGATGGACTAGTGCTTTGCCGCGCAGATGAGCCAAATTTACGCTGTTCAAAGCAGTTTTTACAGCTTGCAAAGGTGCAAAATGGCGATGAAGTACAGGTGAAAAGTGCCATTTTCACGCAAAAGGCAAAAATTCAGCTTGATGAGAATTTACAAGGCACGGTGGGCTTTTTAAACTTTGTCCCAAGTGGCTATGACTTTGTTAAAATTAGCTTAAAAAAGGCGTAAATATGCAAATGTCGCTTTTTGTTTTTTTGCTTCTTTTGTCATTTGTAAGCCTTGTTTTGTTTGTTTGGACACTCAAAGAAAACAAAAATTTAAAACAAAAACTCGCTCAGCACGCAAACGACATACAGCAAAATATCGAGCAGATTAAGAAAATAGCGAGTTTAGAGACGAGATTAGAAGAAAAAGAACAACAAATTGCGCAGATAAAAACCGAAAATCAACGCAACCTAACTCAGCTTGAAAACAAATACGAAATGTCGCTAAAAAGGCTTGATGAAGAGCTTAAAACAAATCTTAAAGAACAAAATAAGAATTTTTTACTCCAAAACAAACTTATGCTGGGCGATGATGGTAAAAAAATCTTTAACGAAGTTTTAGCACCCATAAAAGAGAGCATTAAAGAGTATGAAAAAGGCTTGCAAGAACACAGCAAACAGCTAGTTTCCAACAAAGCCACTATACAAACGCAGATTGAAAATATGTTTAAATTCAGTCAAAAAATCGGCGAAGAAGCCGATAAACTCGCTAAAATTTTAAAAGGCGATAAAAAGGCTCGGGGCATTTTTGGGGAGTTGCAACTAAAAAGCGTGTTAGAACAAAGCGGTTTGCGACTTGGCGAACAATACAAATTGCAAGAGCATTTTAAAGATGAAAGTGATGAAAGCAAGCATATACCTGATGCTGTGGTGTATTTAGACAGACAAAGAAGCATTGCGATTGATGCTAAATTTCCTTTGCCGAATAATTTAAATTTTGAAGATGATAAAAAACTTTGCGAAGAAATTTGCCAAAATTTAAAGGCTCGCATTGACGAACTTGCGCGCAAACCTTATGTGAATTTCACTTCGCACGATTATATGCTACTTTTTATTCCATACCAAAATATACTTGATTTAGCCCTTGAATTTGAGCCAAATTTGTATCAATACGCTTACAAAAAAAATATCTATCTTACCACTCCAACAACGCTTTTTATGGCACTAAACACCATAAACATTTCGTGGCGATATGTAGAAAGTGATAATAAAAAACAAGAATTTTTAAAACAAGCAGGCACTATGTATAACAAAATTTATGTTTTTGTCGAAAAAATAGAAAAAATAAAAAATTCATTTTCAAAGCTCCACAATAGCTTTGAAGAGGCTGAAAATACGCTCTTTAAAGGCAAGGGTAATTTACTGAGTCAGGCTGAGAAATTAAAAGAACTTGGAGCAAAAACAAATAAACAAATTGAGAAAAAAAGTCAAGAAAATTTGCTTGAATTTGAGGGCGAAAACATAAATTTAAACCCTAGTGAGAGTGAAAATTTGTTTAGCTTAAATCAACAAAAAAACGGAGAAAATGAGCAATGAAAGCTGTGGTAAAAAGCGCAAAAACATTTGATGAAAGAGCCATTAAGTTGGGGCTTGATGAGCTTATTTTAATGGAAAATGCAGGCGCAAATTTAGCTAAAATCGCTAAAAATGCCTTGCGAAAAAAGGGCGTTAAAAATGGGCGAATTTTAATTTTGCTGGGACAAGGAAACAACGGCGCGGACGGACTTGTAGCGGCTAGGCATTTAAAAAATGCGCTTTGTTTTTGCGTGGATAAAAATTTAAAAAAATCCCCCCTTTTTGAAAAGCAAGAAAAAATTGCCTTAAATTTAGGCATAAAATTCCTTGACAAAAAGCCAAATTTTCAAAGCTTTGATTGTATCATCGAGTGCATTTTTGGAAGCGGGCTTGACAGAAAAGTAAGCCCAAATTTAAAGGCTCTCATCGCTGAGGCAAATAAAAGTCGTGCGCTCAAAATCGCTTGCGATATGCCCGTAAATTTAGGCTTTGAGCCTTGTTTTAACGCTACAATCACCGCTACAATGGGAGTGATAAAAGAAAATTTGCTTGAAGATTACGCAAAAGAAAGCGTTGGCAAGATAAAATGCGTGAATTTAGGCTTAAATTCAAGCCTTTACGCACCAAATTCAAATTGCTTTTTGCTAGAAAAAGGCGATTTAGAGCTGATAGAACGCAAAAAAAGCGCAAACAAAGGCGACTTTGGACACGGCTTTATTTGCGCGAGTGCGAGTGCTGGCACGCTAGCAGGGCTTGGGGCGCTTAATTTTGGTGCAGGTTTGATTTCGCTTGTGGGCGCAAAGCCTTTTTCGCCGCTCATAATGCAAAAAGAAAGGATTGATGAGAGCGCAAGTGCCGTAGCTTTGGGAATGGGACTTGATGATTTGAGCGTTTTAAATGAGCCTTTGCTTGAAAAAATTCCTGTGATTTTGGACGCAAATGCCTTTAAAAGCTCTCAAATTCGCCCTTTTTTACAAAGGCAAAATGTCATCTTAACCCCACACCCAAAGGAATTTGCAAGGCTTTGGAAAATCGCTTTTGATGAAAATATAAGCAGTGGGCAAATTCAAAAAAATCGCTTTTTTTATGCGGATAAATTCGCCCAAAATTTCGAGTGTGTTTTGATTTTAAAGGGCGCAAACACCATCATCGCGCAAAAGGGGCAAAAATTTGTCTGCACGCTTGGAAACGCAGCACTTGCAAAGGGCGGCAGCGGAGACGCGCTTGCTGGAATGATACTCGCGCTTATTTGTGCTAAATTTAGCCCCTTAAACGCCGCTAAAAACGCTGTTTTAGCCCACGCTCTTGTCGCTAAAAAATGGCGATTTAACCCAAACGCATTTGATGCGCTTAAACTCATAAAGGGGCTAAAATGCTTGTAAAACTCGCGGTTTTATTCAGCGGCAACGGCTCAAATTTGCAAAATTTGCTCGAAAAACTTCACCGCAAACGCTTTGGCAACAACGAATTTGAAGTGGTTCTTTGCCTTTGCAACAACAAAAACGCCTATGGCATAGAGCGGGCGCGAAAATTTAAGCTTGAAAGCGTCATCATCGAGCATAAAAATTTTGCTAGCCGTGAGGACTTTGACAGGGCTTTGGTGGGCGAAATTCAAAAAAGTGGGGCGGATTTGGCGGTGCTGGCGGGCTTTATGCGGATTTTAAGCCCCGTTTTTACGCAAAGCGTGCGCGCCATAAACTTGCACCCCTCGCTTTTGCCGCTTTTTAAGGGCGCAAATGCCATAAAAGAAAGCTACCAAAGCGATATGAAAGTGGCTGGTGTGAGCATTCACTATGTGAGCGAAGAGCTTGACGGCGGGCAAATCATCGCCCAAAGGGCATTTGAAAAAACGCCAAAAATGAGCTTTGAAGCCTTTGAAAGCCAAATTCACGCCCTTGAACACGAGCTTTTACCTGAAACGGTTATAAAAATTTTTGAGTGAAATTTAACAAAAACCGCTACAATACCAAAAACAAAAAGGCAGACAATGAAAAGCTACAAAGTCTATCAAATCGACTCTTTCACAAGGACGAAATTTCGCGGAAACCCAGCTGGCGTTGTCTCAAACGCTGATGGGTTAAGCACGGCGCAAATGCAGCAAATCGCAAGAGAGCTTAACAACTCAAAAACCGCCTTTATCTTTGCGCCTCCAAAGGGCGCAGATTACGATATTGAGGTGCGCTTTTTTACCCCAAACACAGAAGTGCCGCTGTGCGGACACGCTACCATAGCGGCGCATTATGTGCGCGCCATACTTGGCGAACACTCAGCAGGGCGGGCTTTGCAAAAGACAAAGGCGGGGATTTTAGCTGTGGATACGCTTAAACAAAACGGCGATTTTGCCATACAAATGGCGCAAGCAAGCCCGCAAATTCAGCCTCCGCTTGATGAAACGCTCACTCAACAAATCATCAAGGCTTTAAGGATAAAGGCTTGCGATTTACGAGCTGATTGCCCCGTGTGCGTGGCTTCTACTGGGCATAGCAAGGTAATGATAGGCATAAAAGATTTAAATTTACTCCACTCGCTCGCCCCAAATATGAGCGCATTAGCAAGCCTGAGCACGCAGCTTTCATGCAATGGCTTTTTCGTCTTTGCGCTTGATGAAAATGATGAATTTTTAGCGCACGGCAGAATGTTTGCCCCAGCCATAGGCATAAACGAAGATCCTGTAACGGGCAACGCAAATGGACCTTTGGGGGCGTATTTGGTGCATTATGGGCTTTTTAAACACTTGCAAAATGGGGGCGAGTTTAGCTTTTTTGCCAAGCAAGGCGACGCGATAGGGCGCGAGGGGCAAATGCAAGTGCGCGTAAGCATTGAAAATTCAAAGCCTGTTTTAGTGCAAATCATCGGCGAAGCTGTGGTAGCGTTTGAAACCGAGCTTGTTTTATGAGTAAATTTAGCCCTAAATTCAGCCAAAAGCTCATTTAACCTTGCTTCTTAGCCACGCTGTGAGCATTAGGGCTAAATTTAAAATCATCAGCACAAAGACGCTCAAAGGCACGCCGTTGCTCTCGCCTGTGGCGTAAGAGTGCTTGCCGCTTAAAAAATAATTCACGCCAAAATAAGTCATCAGCATTACAAAAAAGCCCACGCAAGCCCCGCAAAAAAGCACAAAAGGCGAGTTTAGGCGTGGCAAGAAACGCGCGTGCAACACGAGCATATACACCACAGCTAAAATCAAGCTCCAAGTTTCCTTTGGGTCCCAGCCCCAGTAACGCCCCCAACTCTCATTTGCCCAAATGCCGCCCAAAAATGTGCCTATCACAAGCAGCACCAAGCCCAAAGTCAGCACGATTTCTGTCAAAACCGCTAAATTTGGCACGCTTTTAGCACGGCAAACAAGCCCGACAAGCCCCGCAAGGCTCGATAAATACGCCATCACAAAAAAGGCATAGCTTGCTGTAATCGTGCTTACGTGGATATTGAGCCAGTAGCTTTGCAGCACGGGCATTAGCGGTGTGATTTGCGGGTCCATAAAGCCCAAATTCGCCACGCACAAAATCACGCCCACACCAAAAGCACCAAGTGCTAAAAAGAGTAAATTTCGGCTTAAAACAAGGGTTAAAAGTGCTAAAACTACGCCGATAAGCAGCATTGACTCATAAGCGTTGCTCCAAACAGCGTGCGTGCCGATAAACCAGCGCAAGGCAAAGGCAAGCACAAAGAGCGCAAAGCTCGCGTAAAAAACGCCTCGCACGCCAAGCTTAAATTTCGCGCTCAGCTCACGCCCACGAGCCGTTAAAACAAGCACGCAAAGCAAGAGCAGCACCCCAAAAGCGGCGTAAAATTTACCCAAATTCGCAAAAGCGTCCAAATCAAGCAGCAAATTTTCAGCCCAAAGCGTAAAGGCGTTTGGCATTAAAAACGCCCCCTTATCAAGCTGATAGTCTTTCAGCTCGCTCAAAGCCGCATTTGCCTTGCTAAAATCTCCGCTTTGAATGGCGTTTGCTAATGCGTTAAAATAGCTTTCCAGCAAGCCTTGCACCTCGCCAGCCCCGCTTATGTCAAGGTTTTGTATGGCTTCACTTGGCGAAAGCCACTCACTGCGCGTTTTGTCGGCAAAGATTCTCAGCACTTCCCCACGAGAAGTAGCGATGAGCAAATTCACAGCCTCATCGACACTGAGCACATCTTTTTGATAAGGGCTTTTTTGCCCAGCGTGGTTTTGCGCGTTTGCCACTTCATCTTTGAGCTTATAAACGCCGTTTTTATAGACATCTTCAACGCAAATATAGTCTTTATCCGTGCCGATAAGGGCTTTTAAGCGTTCATCACGCACGCGAATGAGCGGAATTTGCATAAATTCATCATAATAAAGCATAGCTCCCAGCACGAGTTCTTTGTGCGAAAGCCCATACAATGAGCTTTTGTGGCTGATTTTGTTGATTAAGTCCAAAGTGAGCGCGCCAAAGGGCTTGACACGCCCCTCGTAGCTCAAAACGGGGATTTTAGCGAAATTTGTCGCGTGGTTTTTAAAGGCAGAAGTGCGAAGTTGAGCTAAAATTTCATCGCTAATGCTTGAATTTTGGGCGTTTTGAGCGCTTAAATTTAAAGCGTTTGCGTTTAAATTTAAGTTGCTTTCGTTTGAAGTGGCGTTTGTGCTTAAATTTAAGGCGTTTTTATCGTTTAAATTTACTGAATTTGCGTTGTTTTCGCTTGGGTTTAAAGTTGCAGAATTTGTCTCTAACTCCGCTTGCAAAGGCAAGGCGTAAAAGACGAGTGCAAGGGCAAAAACAAAGCTCAATCTCTTGCAAAGCATTACAAAACGCCCATTTCGCGCAAAAAGAGACAGGATAAGCCCCGCAAAAAGCACAAAATACCCCACATAAGTGATGAGCTTGCCAGGGTCCTTATTTATCGTGAAAAACGCGCCGTTTTTGTCCTCATCAAGCGAGCTTAAAAAGAGCCGATAGCCGTTAAAATCGGCGATTTTGCTCATCGACAGCGTGGCTTCTTGGCTTGTGTTGTTTTCAAGCAGCAAAATGCTTGCCGTGTGGCTTGACGGGTTTGTGGAGCCAGGGTAGTTTTGCACCTTTAAGGACTCTAAAAACACAGCAAAAGGTAGCTTGATGAAACGCGCGCCCCAGCTCAGCAAAATAGCGTTATCACCAAAGTTAAATTCAGTCAGGCTTTCATCAAAGAAATTTTGTGCTAAGGGTTTGCTGATGGTTTCATTGCCCTCGCTCACTGAAAGTTTTATCATAGGAAAGTGCGTAACAGGGGGCATTGCGGGCTTGAATTCATCGAATTTTATGCTGATTTCATCGCCGTTTAGCGTGAGCTTTTGCGGCGCAAAGCCCTGCGTGATGTCTCCAAAGACAAAGCCTAGCGGCTTAGCGATAAAGGCTGGCAGGTAGTTTTCAAACAGCTCGGCGTAGTTTTTGAGCGGGCTGATGAAAATGGGAAAGTGGCTTTGCTCCACTGAGCCGTTTTTGTCGCTGATGATGATGATATGCTGGTCTTGGCTAATGGCTACTGATGAAAGCTGCTCGTTTTGGATATGCAAAGACGCTTCAAGTCCCCAAAAGCGCGTGATAGCAGCGCCTGCGATGATGAGTAAAATCGCGCTGTGAAAGGCAAAGCTGGCTGGCTTTTTCCACATACGAAAGCGCACGATAAGTCCTGCTAAATTCACAAAGATGAGCGCGTGCAAGGCGTTGAAAAACGCGGTGTTGTAGATGAGAATCTTAGCGTCCCAAACCCCAAAGTCATTTTCCACGAAAGTGCCGAGCGCACAGGTGCTTGCGTAGATGACAAGCAAGATAAATGTAATGTAAAAGTTGAAAAAAAACTTCATCATAACCCCTTTAAATTTGGTTTTCTAGCATTTTTTTAAGCAAATTTTGCAAAAATTCAAGGCTGATAAGCCCGTCTCGCGCCAGCACGACAGCCCCGTTTTTATCGGCGATGATGGTGTATGGCGTGCCGACAATGCCGCCTAATGCGGTGTCTAAAATGATATTTGGCGTGCCGATGCTGATTTTGTAATTAACCCCAAAATCTTTTTTGTAGGCTTTAATGTCTTTTTCGGCTAAATCCTCCATCAAAACGCCGATGATAGCGACTTTTCCTTTAAATTCATCGTTTAAAACGCTTAAAAGCTGGGCTTCTACCTTACACGCTTCGCACCAAGAAGTGAAAAATGTGTAGATGACGGGCTTTTTTAAATCCGAGTAAATGGCGTTTTCGCTCACTTGGATTTGCGTTTTTCCGCCCTCAAAAAATGTGAGCGCAAAAGGCTGTGTGGTGTCGATTTGCCCTATGTCAAATGCCTTTTCATCGCTACACGCCACGCCTACAAACGCTAAAAACAACGCTAAAACACACTTTGCAAATGTTTTCATAAACTCTCTTTGTTTTAATGATAAATTTAAAAAGAGTGATTATAACATAAAAAGCCTTATGTGTGTTTAACAACTTGCGTTTTATTTAAAAAATGTTGCGAAATTTAAGCACAAAGAGGCTTTGAAATTTAAGAATTTTAAACACAAAACAAACACACCTAACTTTCAAACCAAATTCGCAAAACGACAAAAAGCAAGGATACCTAACGCTCAGTGCGACAAGCATTTGCTCTAAAAACAAAACACATTTAAATTTAACCGCGCTTTTGTTGCCGTTCATTAACTTTTGTGTCGTATAATGACCTTTCGCGTTTTTAGGGACTTTAAAACGCTTTCTGTCGAATATGGAAATTCAAATATCATTTTTAAGTGCTTTTTCGTGCTTTGCTTTGCCGTTAAATGGCTTGCGATGACGAGTAAAAGCCGTTTGTTTTTCGCAATGAGAGACAAATTTAGGCTTTTTAAAAAGTGTTGTTGTGTTAGGCAAATGGCAAGGTGTCATAATGATAAATTTTTTGTCATACTGAACGCCTTTTTTGTCATATTGACTTTGTCTTGTCGGACTGAACGCCCTTTTTGTCATACTGAACTTTGCGTAGCAAAGTGAAGTATCCACAAATTTAAAGTGCGAATTGCACCTTAAAGTATGGATTTTTCGCCTTTTTGCAAAAGGCTCAAAATGACAAGGGTTTTGGGATTTTCGTTTTTTAACGAAAGCTTAAAATGACAATGCGGATTTGTTGCGGTTTGCGCCTTGCAAGTTGCTTGGTGGCTACGCTCAAATGTGAGTTGATTTGAATTTAATGCGGGGTTTAAGCCTTGCAGGAAGGATAAAAGATGAGAGCAAAATTTAAGGTTTTATCAGGCGAAAGGCTTTGTGAAAAGGCTTTTGGGGTAAATTTAGGCGAGTTTAACGGCTCAAAAAGTGTATTTGTGAGCGATGAAAGCTACAAAAGCACGCTTACAAACGAAGTTAAAGGTTTAAAAAATGCACTTATAAGCAAGTTTGACGGCTCAAAGGGTGTATTTGTGGGCGATGAAAGCCATAAAAATGAGTTTAAAAACTTAAAAAGCACGCTGGCGAGCAAATTCAACGGCTTGAAAAGTGTGCTTACAAACGAAGTTAAAGGTTTAAAAAATGCACTTGCAAGCAAGTTTGACAGCCAAAAAAACGCAGTTGCGAGCCAAAAAGGGGCGTTGATGAGTGCGTTTAAGACGCATTTAAGTGAGCTTAAAAGGGCGTTTGCAAGCCACAAAGGCATATTTTTAGGCAAGTGCCAAAAAGGCGAGTTTGAAAGCAAGCGTGTAAAAAAAAACTTTGGCGTAGGAATTTCTCTCTCTCTCTCTCTCGTTAGTGCTAGCACCCTGTGCGCTGAGTGCGCTTGAAATAGAAGCTCAAAATGGAAACAACTGGATTTGGGTGGGCGGCGATTATAAAACTGACAATAAAAATGATAAAAACGCAAACGCCACAGAAGGCACACTAGACAAAGGCAAGGTAACTTTTACAGACACAACGAATGGGCAGTATTACAACACGCCTTTGGGCAGCACTATCGACAAGGTTACGGTAAAAGGCACTAGTGCAGCAACTCGTGGCAATCTCAACATAAACAAAGATATAACGATAAACACTTTGACACTTAACAAATACGCTACTGTGTCTTATAAAGGGCGTTGGGGGACGAGTGGTTGCCCTAATAACAAATGTGGCACTTACTCCGTAAATACACTCATCATCGAAGGCGAAAATGGTGGTGGAACGGGCGATATAAGCTTGGGTAATATCAGTGCTAAAAACACAGCAGTAACGGGCAATGCAAAGATAAAAGTGGGCGTAGGCGGAAAAACAACGCAAGGCACAAAAGTAAGTCTTGGCGAAGTGAGTGTCAAAGATGGCGAATTATCACTTGGAAAAGATGACAAAAGCGATTTTAATCCTTTTAATCTCACTTTACAAAAAAATGGAAAAATAGACACAGATACCACTACAAAAAAGATTATCGAAGACAAGCTCCAAACACTCACGCTAGAAGCAAGCGATGGGGCAAGTTATGATTTGACGAGCTTGACATTTGGCAAGCAAACGCAAGTCGTTGTCGCCACGCCGATAGCTACTAGCGATGCGGAGTATTTTGCTACCAAAGACAAGGCAACGACAATGGAATTTCAATTGCCCACAGGCACAACAGCCCCACAAAGATATAAATCAGAAAGAAAGGTTATTGATAACGGCTTTTCTAAACACAGCGGCGATGAAGTAACCATAACCGCAAAAGACACGACAGCAGGTGCCACAAACACTTACATAGCAAACACTACAATGACAAACTACAAGGTAGGCTTGTCTGACTCTCTCCAAGCCGTGCTTGATGCGGGCTTTTTAGCGCGTCAAATTCTCATCGCTGACACGATGGCGATAAATTCCAAGATGATGAACTACAAAAACTCGCAGTTTGCCACGCTTTATCGCAGCAACACACGCGGGGACGCCCTAGCGATGCGCGGCGATGAGAGAGTGGGCGATGTGTGGGTGGATTATGATTATAGCAACTTAAAGGATTTGGGCGAGAGTAATGGCAACTCGCTTGACATAAAGAGCAGTGCGGTGCAAGTGGGCGGTGGCGTGGTGAATTCAGGCTCGACAAAGGCGGCTTTTTTCGTGCGCTACACAAGCGCAAACGCCAAAAGCACGCAGATACAAAACACCTACAAGGCAAGTGCTATCAACGCTGGGCTTTTCGTGGCGCAAAGTTTGTGGGCAAATGGGTATTTGCGCGGGCATTTTAGCTTTCACAACATAGGCGTGAAAAGCGACTACACCTTGCAAAACACGCGAACGGGGGACACAAGCGGGAGCTTTAAAAACGGCTTTAACTACCTTACCACAGGCATAGGCGTGGAGCAAGAAGCGAATTTCACGCCTGCTTTGTGGGCGAATTTAGCCTTTGACTTTAATCATCTCGTGGCTTTGGGTAAGGCGAATAACTTTTATCCGCAAGATGAAGATGAAGAGCGAAGTGCTGGGGCGGACTCGCTCACTATGGCGACTTTTGGGGCGACTTTTGGGGGCAAGCTCAGCTACAATGTCATACTTTACGCAAGGGCGCAAATAGGGTTTGCGCTGGCGAATTATTTAGATGAGATTGACGAAAAGAAATTAAGTGGTGCTGGTGGCGGTGCTGGTGCGCTGCCTAATACATTTAGCGAGCCGATAGAACACTATAATTTTAACGGCGTTGTGGGCGACTTTGGGCTGGGGCTTGCGTGGCAAGCGAGCAGGAAACTGCAAGTGAGCCTTGAAGGCGCAAATCTCATCTACGGCGGCGTTTCATCGTCTTTTAACACAAAACTTGGAGTGGATTTTAGGTTTTGAGTTTTAGGGGGTTTGCTTTTGCGGGTTTTTGTTGAATTTTTTTGCGAGCTTTGCGAAATTTGCTGAATTTGGGTTTGAATTTGATTTGATTTTAGACTTAAATTTAGGCTTGCGCTTGCAAGGCTTTGGGCTGCTGAATTTTTTCCGCTTGCCTTTCATTAACCAAAAAAGCGTAAAATGTCCGCAGTTTTTGAAAAAACAAAAGCTGTTTAGGTTTGATAAATCAAAGGACTTTAAGCCCTTTTAACTCTTTACACAAGGCAAACGCGCAATGAAGCTGAATTCCGTCTTTTTTCGTTTCATCTCAGCCATTTATTTAAAGAGCTTTTTCATCATTTTTTTTGCGCTGGTTGGCTTTTTTGTGGGCGTGGATTTACTTATAAACTTCAAAGACTTGCCAAATTCGGCAAATCTCATCTTGCTTTATGTGCTGTTTCTTGCTTGTATGGCGGTGAGCTATGTCTTGCCGCTTTCTCTTGTCTTTGCGCTGGTGCTTTGCCTTGCAAATATGGTGCGAAGCAACGAGCTAGTGAGCTTTTACGCCCTTGGGCTTAGCAAAAAGCAAGTCATCGCTTATCCTTTTTTTTGGTCGCTCTTTTTTTGTGCGTTGTTTGTGGGGCTGAATTTCACGCCCTTTGCTTATGCGGAGGATTATCAAACCTCCATTTTGCGAAACGCTGGTATGTCGGGGCAAAGCAAGGACATTTTCTTAAAATACGATGATAAATTCATCTACATTCAAAGGCTTGAAAGCCTCGATGAAAAGGTAGAGTCGATGAAAATTTTTGAGCTTGAAAACTTTGCCCTAAAAGAGCTTTTTAATGTCCAAAGTGCCGTATTTAAGGACAATGAGTGGATTTTAGAAAGTGGGGAGCGTATCAAAATCCCGCAGAATTTAGAGCTTTTTGGGCAAGGGCTTGGCGTGCAAAGGCTTGAAAATGAAAGCGCGCTCAAAGGCTTTAAGCCTCGTATCATCGAAAGCGTGGCAAATCAAAGCAGCTACTCCATAGCCGATGCGCTTTTGAGCCTTTTTGCCTTTGGCAAAGAAAATGTCAATACCACGCCCATTCGCACGCAACTTTATGGGCTGCTTTTCACGCCCTTTTTCGCGCCTTTTTTGTCTCTCATTTTGTTTGTGTTTTTTCCAAGTATAGGGCGTTTTTTCAATCTCGCCTTTTTGAGCTTTGTCTTTTTTCTTTGCGCGCTTAGCTTTTGGGGGCTGCTTTATCTTGCGGCAAAACTCACGCAAAATGGGCTTTTTAGCCCTGAACTCGGCATTATCGCGCCTATTTTCGCGCTTATTTTTGTAAGTTTGCTGCTTTTTTACAGAAAAACGCGAAAGATTTAAAATAAGCGTTTAAAGCCTAAATTTAAAGGCTTTGTGAGAAAAAAGCCTTTCGTTAAGATAAATTTGCCATTTAATGCTATAATTTCACAAAAATAAAAATTTTAAGGTTTTTAAATGGGCTTTAAAGGGCTTTTTTTCGGTGCTTTACTCGCATTTTGCACGACAAGCGTGGCGTCAAATTTAAACGAACTCATTGATTTGAGTCTTAAAAATGAAGAGTATTTGATGCGTGAGCTTGCCGCTTTTAAGGCGCAAAATGAGCGCAAAAGCGTGGCGCGGGCGTATTTGCCAGAGCTTTCTTTGCAAGGCGGGTATTTGAGTAATGGCTTTGATAACTTTCTTACAAGCCCCAAAAATAGCCTTTTTGCGAAGTTGAGTTTGAATTTTTTACTCTATGATGGAGGCAAAAGAGAGGCGAATTTACAAGCCTTAAAAGCGGGCGAAAAGCTCGCAAATTTAGCCAAAGAGCAAAGCAAAAATTATCTCGCACTCAGCGCAACCACGCTTTATCTTAACTACCAAAGCCTGCAAAGCCTGATAAAAGCAAGCGAGCAAAAAGAACTCTCGCTCAAAAACACGCTCATTCGCCTTGAAGAGTTTTACAAGGCGGGGCTTGCGGCAAAGGACGCGCTTGAAAGCGTGCGGGCGAAATTCCACTTAACTAGCCTTGAACTGCACAAAAATCGCTTGAAACTTATGGAGGTTGAAAAGGGTTTGCAAGAGTTAAGCCAGCAAAATTTCACCCCACAAGGCGAGGCAAGGCTTAAAGACTTGGGCTTTGAGAGCGGAAAGAGCTTGGAGATTTTAATCGCAAAAGAGCAAGCAAAAATCGCTAAAAACAAACTTGAAAGCGCAAGAGCTAGCTATTTGCCGCGCATTTTTTTGCGAGACAATTTTGGCTTTTACCGCAACAACTACGCATTAGAAATCCCGCCCACACTTGCGATGATGGGCTTAAATTTAGATGAGTATTTCAAAAAAAATGCAAAAAATAACGAATTTTTCATCGGTTTTGAGTGGAAAATTTTTGACTTTTTTTCGACAAAGGCAAAGGTAGAAAGTGAGCGTTTGGAGTATCAAATTCAGGCTTTAAACGCAAATTATGTCGAGCGAAAAAACAAACTTGAAATCAATTTTTTGCAAAAAGAGCTGAAAGTTTTGCGCGAGCAAATAGAGGCTTTAAGCCTTGCAAATGAAGCCGCGAGCCTTGCTTTTGAGAGCGTGGATAAAAAATATGTCGCGGGGCTAAACTCTTATAATGATTATTTGCAGGCTTTGGAGAGCAAATTTAAGGCGCAAAGTGATTTGGAGCTTGCTAAAAATGAATTTGAAATCACAAAAGCCCGCTACTACTTTGTTTCGGGCATTGACATAAAAGAAAGGATAATGCAATGAAAAGAATTTTTGTCCTTGTGATGAGCCTTTTTACGGGGCTTTTGGCGGAGGAAATTTACGCTAGCTTTGATGTTTTTGCGATAAATCAAAGCAAACTTGCCTTTGAAGTAGGCGGCATAGTCAAAGAAATCAAAGTAAGCGTGTCAAAGCAAGTAAAAAAGGGCGATATCTTAATCACGCTCAACAACACAAGCGAGCAAATCGGGCTTAAAAACGCTAAAAACGAGCTGGGCTTAGCGCAGATAGCCTACAACAACGCTAAAAGCAAAATGGATAAATTCAAGCAAGTGCAAAATGTCATCGACAAACAGAGCTTTGAGGACATTGAAGCGGGCTTTAAGCAAGCAGAACTCAACCTTGCCAAAGCTAAAATCAACATAGAACGCTTTGAGGACGCCCTTGAAAAGAAAATTTTGCGCGCGCCTTATGATGGTATCATCTCAGCAAAATACATTGACTTAGCACAAGGCGTTGCGCCCGTGCAGCAAGTGGTGATGGAGATGTTTTCATACCCTGATGTCAAACTTGTCATAAGTTTTGATGAGAAATTCAAAGACAAGGTTAAAGTGGGGCAAACCTACCGCTACAAGATAAATGGCGAGCAAAAAGAAGCGAAAATCGCCCTTGTTTATCCAAGCATAGACATAAAAACGCGCAAGATTTTTGCTGAAATTTACACCACAAATTTAACGCCGGGGCTTTTTGGCGAGGGCGTGATAATCACGCCATAAGCGAGCTAAAAAAGTATTTGCGTGGCGTGAAAATTTAGCTTAACGAGCTTGCGAGCAAATGACAGCACGACTTTAAATTCGCGCAAGATAATCGCCGAGCTTGAAAAAGCCCTTTATTTGCTTGACAATGCGCTTGAAAGTGCGTGTAGGAAAAAATAAATCGCACTTTGAATTTTAGGGTAGGCATTGCTTTACTCTAAAATTCGCGCATTTTATGGGGTAAATTTAGTTTGATTTCAAAACAAAATCCACAACTTGAATTAAACTACGCTTACACCAAGTGGCTCGCTTTTTTCAAAAACCCCATTTAAGTGCATTTACTAAATATAAGCGTTTAAAATAGAGCCAGAAAAACAGCGTATTTCATACCAAATCCTTTTTTGAAAAGACAAAATACCCCAAGCTCAAACACAAAGCCCCTAAAAGTAAAGGATAAATCACAGCAAAAGTTAAAAGTGCAAATTCGCTAAATTTCTCCAAGATAAAATACGCCGCAGGGGCGATGACACTTAAATTCGGGTCAAAAAGTGCCATTGCACCTATGCGAAAAGTTTGCAAAGGATTTGCCAAAGCCACGCCATAGATGACATTTTCGCTAACTCCACTTTTCATCATTAAGCCTATTAGAGTTAAATCCATAAACGCAAGCAAAAATATCCACAACAAAAAGGCAAAGCCAAGTGCGAATTCGCTGTTTTTAATAAGGGCTGAAATGCAAAAACCAAAAGCTAAAAACACGAAAGCAAGGCTCAACAAAAGCAAATTTATCATCAAAAATACGCTTAAATTTAAACTTGCTCCTTTAAAAAAGGCTAAGATTAAAGCTAAAAGCAAGGATAGTAGCATAGGCACGATTATCACAAAAGCTCTACCTAACACCTTACCAAAAAAATACTCTTTTAAGGATATGCTAAAACTCAACAAATACTCCAAATTTCCCATTTCTCTGTCCTTACTTATGCTTCTTGTGGTGGCAATAAGGATAAAAATCGGTAAAATAACAATGCAAATTTGGATAAAAAGCAAAAGCATTCTACTCAACCCAGAAAAACCAGCCACACGAGAATCAACCACACCTGTAATGAGAAAAAAAGCAATAAGCGCACCAAATATCAGCATATAGAGCAAAAACCATTTTGAGCGTAAGGACTCTTTGATATCGTATTTAGCGATGAGAATGAGATTAGTCATTGTTGCGCTCCTGTGTGATTTTACCCAAATCCATCTCAATGATTTTATCCGTTAAAGTTCGCACCTCATCAACGCGGTGCGAGATAAAGATAACCGCCTTATCTTGTGCTTTTTGGGTAAGCAAATTTAAAAACAGTGCTCTTGCTTTCGGGTCTAAATTTGCTGTTGGCTCATCAAAAAGCAAAAGTTTGCTTTGTTTTGCCAAGGCTATGGCGATTAAGAGCTTTTGTTTCATTCCACCTGAAAGTGCAGTGAAAAGCTTTCTTTGCTCTTTTTCATACTCAAATTCCAAACTCATCAAAGTTTCTTTGATATCTTGCACGCTAAAATTTCCTAACTTTGTTGCATATTCGCAAAGCTCACTTATTTGAAGTTTAAGAGGTGGAGCAGATTGTGGAACAAAAGATAAATTTGATAAAGCCTTTTTGCGCTCTTTAAAAGGATTTGTGCCATTTATCAAAACACTACCTTCATCGCAAATAAGCTGAGCTAAAATCACCTTCATCAATGTGCTTTTACCCGCACCATTTTGTCCCATTATAAGCACCTTTTCACCATTTTTAATATGTAAATTTATATCATCTAAAATAAGTTCTTTCCCAAATGACTTGCTGATATGCTCTAATCTTACCATACTTATCCTTTTAAAGCAATTTTTTAAGCGTGTTTTCAAAGCTTAGTGCGTCCGTGTGGCACACATCAATACACCTACCGCACCGCGTGCAATCCCCGCTTACAACGCTAAAATTACTCTGCGCTTCATCGCTGTTTTTGCTTTTATCCTTTGTGATTTGCAAAACCTTTGGCACTAAACACACATTTAAGCAAGTGCCGCAGTTATCGCATTTGCTTTTATCCCACGCTACTTTTATCGCACAAAAGCGCGAAGTTAAGGCATAAATCGTGCCTATGGGACAAAGGGCGCGACACCAAAAACGCCTTGCATAAAAAATTTCAACCAAAAATATAAGCACTACCCACCAAATAGCTGCGCTGTATCCATAGATGATAAACCTTGAAAAAATCCCTACGACATTAAAAATTTCAAAAACCAAGTAGCCACTTGTGAGTGATAGCACAAAAAAGCACAGCAAAAACACATAGCGCAAATTTGGGTTAAATTCTCTTTGCCTCACAATGCCTTTTTTCACAAGCAAGGCATTAAGCCTTTCTGCAAATTCGCTCAAAAAATTATACGGACAAACCCACGCGCAAAATGCTCGCCCAGCAAATAACGCATAAAAAGCAAGTATAGTAAAAGTGCCGATAAGTAAATTCACAGGCAAAGCGTGGTGCGCTAAAATCACACTTGCTGTCATAAATGGGTCGCTTAAATGAAAGCCAAGTAGCCTTGAACCAGTAATATCGCCCTCTAAAATTTGAATATCCACCCAAAAAGAAAGCACAAAAAGTAAGTGAATACCTATCATACATACATAGCGATAAAAACGAATACTTGGGCGTTTTTTGCCGTTTTTATTTACACTTATAAAAGAACTTAAAAAGCTCGTATAAGCTAGGGTTTGATTATGCTCGTATTTATTCATCGTCTTTAAACTCGGAAATTTCGCTTGCTAAATTTTCCAAATCACTTTCTTGCAAATTCATTAAAAGCCCGTGCATAAGTGTATTTGGAATTTTGTTTTCTTTGAAAGCGTGCAATTTTTCTAAAAGATATTGTTTGCTTTTACCCGCTATATGTGGAGCTATGTCGCCTTTGCCGTCTTTAAAATGACAAGGGGCGCAATTTACAAGGTAAAGTTTGCTTAAATTTTTTGGAGCTTTACGCAAACTTTTTTCAAGCACCTTTATCTTTTTTAAATCCTCATTTGAAACAATGTTTGCATTGATATCTACGACACTTCCATCATTCAAGGCTAAATCTGCCGTTTTGTTCGTCTCTATACTCAAATTTGTGTGTTGTGGAGTTTTGTTATTTATCAAAAAAATGAAAGCCATTACAGCTAAAATTCCACACAATAACGCTATAATCTTACCTACACTCATTTTTCACCCCTAAATTGCGCGTTAAATTCACTAATTTCTTTGGCAAAAGCTCTTATCTCATCATCGCTCATTTGCGACACAAGCTCGCTCATCAGCACATTTTTTTTGCTTTTATCTTTATAAGCCCTTATCATAGTGTAAATTTCATCGCTTGTTTTACTTAAAAGCGATGGTCCTATAATGCCGTTAGCATAATCATCGTGGCAAGATGAGCATTTTAAGATGAAATTTTTACTCAAATGTCCTTTCAACAGAGCTTTGTTTATGCTTTGCAAAGGCGCTCTTACTAACGCCACAGCACCCAAAGCCCTTGTGGTTGAATTTTGCTCGTTGTTTGGGCTAAAATTGATATGTTTGTTGCCGTATATATCAAAACTCACCCAAAGCTCGTCTTTTAAGGTGTTGCCATCACCTTTTTTTATATTTATGCTTGGAGTGCTTAAATTTTCCTCGTTTTGGATTTGGTTTTCTTTCTTTTCACAGGCTGTAAAAAGCAAGCACAAAACCAAAACATACACAAATTTACTCATTTTTTTCCTTTGTTTTAAATTTTTGGCGGTGTTTTGCGTGTGGGACAACTTCTATCACCCTAGCAAAGCACACTTCCTCACAAACACCACAACCCACACACTCATCTTTAACTAAAACAATTTGCCTTTGTTCCTGCCCTTCAAATACCAAAGCACCATTTACAGGGCAAGAATTCACACAAAGCGCACAAGTTTTACCTAAATTTGCACTCAAAATGTCCTTTACTTCTTGTTCTCTTTCGTTATAGCTTTTACGGGCGAGCAAATGCTGTATATGACTTGTTTCAACGCTTTGAGCTTTAAAAGCTAGGCATTGTTCTAAATTTTTTACCACAGCTACACCCATATATACATCTTTGATTTCACTTGTATTATGGCTTAAAGCACCGCTAGGACAAGCTAAAACACAAGGAAACAAATCACAAAGATAACAGCCTCTTTTGCTCGCGTTAATATAAGCTGTGCCTAAATTTACTCCATCATCAAAACCCAAAAGCTCTATGCTATGATAAGGGCAAACTTGCACGCATTGCCCGCATTTAATACACAAGGATTCAAAATTTTCCACAGCACCCGGCGGGCGCAAATGCACTTTTGGCTCTACTTTACCAAGCATAAAGCCACTTGTGCCAGCTAATGCCAAGCTTGCCAAAGAAAAAAGAGTGAAATTTCGTCTTGTCATTTCAAAGCTTTCATTCGAGGTTTTGTATCACTAATGATAAGTGTTGGTTTTGAAAAAGGCATAAGTTTTGCTAAAAAATTCAGCCCACTCATTACCGCTGTGCCGTAAAAAAAGCGCAAATTTGGATAGTAATGCCAAAGCGTATCTAAATAAGCATAATGTTGATAAGCTAAATCCCCAAAGCCGTCTTTGTCTCTGTCAAAGCCCTCATACTCATCAAAAAAATTACCACTAAATTCATTTAAGCTCATATTTGACTCTGGTGTGTCGTTTATGGCTACTTCTATATTGCCGATGAAATCGTTATTTTCAAATATACTTTTATGTAAGGTGGCGTGAAAATGAATGCCTGTTACATTATAAAGAATTTTGTTGTTTTCATAGACATTTACGCTGTTTGGTTGAAATGGGCTTTGGTCTATGTATAAACCGCGTCCATTGTGTGAAAGTGTGTTATCTTTTAGGATAAAATCGCTCGTATCTTTCATACCTATGCCTACACCAAAGGCACCGCTTGAATTTGAAACGACATTGTGTTCTACAAGTGAGCCTTGCGAAAACATAAAAAATATACCAACTGAATTGTGCTTAAAGGTGTTATTTTGCACTAAATTTTTACCTGCATACATAAAATGCAAGCTATAACGACTTGTTTCACCTAAATTTTCTTTGATGACATTGTTGCTTGAATACCATACTACCATATCTCTGCTTTTATAGATATGATTTTGTGATATTAAATTGCCGTGTGAATACCAAAGCCTTATTGCATCTCCGCGAAGCCCTAAATCCACATCTTTTGAGCTGATTTTGTTTTTAGAAATTTGAGCATTGTGGCATTCTTTAAAGTTGATACCAAAAAGGGCGTTTTGTATGTCGTTGTTAATGATTTGAATGTTATTTGCCTTGTCGCACGAAATAGCTGAATGCAAATCGCCGTGCGAATCCCCGCTGTTTTGAATGCTTAAATTTAAGAGTTTGACATTTGAACTTGTTATGGTGATGACATTGCCAGCACCATCGCCTTTTATAACAGCGCGTTTGTCTTTGCCGTCTATGGTAAGGGCTTTGTTAATAATGATATTACCCTCATAAATACCTGAACCAAGCTCGATAATATCGCCACTTTCAGCTTTATCAATGGCATCTTGCAAGCTGTTTGCGTGCAAAAATGCTGCCAAAAAAAGCAAAAGATTCAATTTATAAAAATAAGGGTTTAAATTCACTACCTTACCTTTGTCTTTAAAAATTTGTTTTTTGACAAAATAGCCAAAATGCAAAGCGTGCTCATTATAAGCATCGCCCAAAAGCCTATGGCTGGGTAAGAATGTGTGCTAAACTGCGCCACTTTTCCATCTCCCAAAGCCGTTGGCATAAAGGGTTTGATTTTAAATGCACCCCAATCTTGCATATTGTGCCCATACCAATAAAGCCAACCCACAAAGGCACTCATAAATAAAATGGGCGCGATAATAGTCGGCACTAAAAGAAGCGCGTTGAATTTGCCATTGTAATATAAATACAAAAGCATCAAAAGAGTGGCTACAAGAAGATAATAAGGCGCGATAGCCCGCTCAACATTGCCACCATACTCCATAGGATACATACCTATGTAGTGATTGAGCGTATTCATCTCACTCACATCGCCGCTGTATCCATCTATATGAAAATACACAGGAATGCCGTTTGGAAAGGCTGCCTTTGGGTAATTTGGTGCTTCTAATGACACATACCACACAGGCAAAGACGGCACTCCGATTTCAGCCCTTGCTTGTATGAGCTTTTTTAAGTCGTTTTTTACGCTTTCATCTAAAAGATGATTTTTATACTGAATTCTTGTGTAAATGTTATAAATTGGATATACATAGCTTGGCAAATCCAAATTTGCCTTAATGCGTTCATTCATTCCGTGAAAGCAAAGCGTTGGTATAGTAAAGCCCAAAGTCATTATTAACAAAGCGATGATGGTGTAAATTTGATATTTTTGCATTATCTACCTTTATGAATAGTCATCAAAAGTAAAATTTGACAAAATCCTCTCCACAAGGGAGAGGATTTATGTTATTGAAGCCCAGCGTTTTCATCTATCCATTTGAGATACTCGATAATGTCCTTAATCTCACTATCGCTCATATGTTGGTTGGGCATCCGCAGATTGAAATAATTTATCATCTCTGCAACATAAGGTTCATTATATTTTGTCGCAGGATTTTTGATAAATTCAAATACCCATTTTTCAGGGTTTTCGTGGCGTAAAAGCGTGCCTGTTAAGTCGGGTCCGCTACTTACTTGTCCTATAACATGGCAACCATTGCAACCTCCACGCAAATACGCTTGTTCGCCGCGTGAAGCTGCTCTACTCATCGGTGTAGAAAGCTCTTTGGCGAGATTGTTTTTAGCACGAAGTCCAACATCGGCGGTTTTTACCATATATTGCCACACTTGATACTCCCACAAAATAGCTCCATTCGTGTCGCCTTTTTTATAAGCCTCATCAGCCTTTGCCTTGACATCTTTAATTTTTGAGTATTGGTCTAATGCGTCAGTAACCAAAGCCTTGACTTTTGGATATTTTTCATAGTGTTTTTCTTTTAAAAAATTCACTACATTGCCTATAACCTCATCAGTAGCTTTGTTTGTGGCGATGACTTTTTGATACTCAGCTTCAAGTTGTTCTTTGGTAAATTTTTGCAAATAAGTCTTGCGGGCTGATTCATACTTTTTGTTTGGGTCCTTTACACGCAAATAACCCATCATTTCAAGGTGTAAGGCTGAACAAAATTCAGTGCAGTAGTAAGGATATACACCTTCTATATCAGCAGTGAAATTTACACTTACCGTTTTGCCCGGCTCAACGCTGGCGTGGACATTGTATAAATCAATGGCAAAGCCGTGCGTTTCATCTTGGGCGCGTTCAAGGTTGGTAAGATATATGGTTACATTGTCTCCTTTTTGCACTTCAATATGCTCAGGATTGATGTGGCTACGCACCAAAGTCGCATATACGGTTACATTTTTGCCATTTCGCACTATCCTTTCTTGTCCAGCCAAAGTCATACCTACACTTTGCGTATCAGCTCTTGAATTTGTCCCCATTTTGTAAGTAGCGAGTGGTTTGAGCTTTTTCGCGCTTATGGAGACCACATCGTGTGGCTCGCCAAGGGGTATGGGCATATCATAAGTTAGCTCCATTTTTGCTCCACTTATGTCGATGAGCTGGTGATTTTGTGGGTGTAAGGGACCTACGGGATTAAATCTATCTATGGAAAGCTTATCAAGTGCGATAGCGTATTTACCGATAGGTTTTGCACTTTTGCCCTCCATAGTATCCAAATGCCCGATATTATAATGCACATTGACCCTATCAAGCACTTTCAAATTCTTATAATCCCACTTGACAACTTGTGAATCCACATACAAAGAGGTATAAACCACTCCGTCCTTGCTGTCAAAGCTCGTATGCAATGGTCCAAGTCCTAGCTCAACTTGTCCGTGTAAAACCTTTTTTATATCCAAGATAGGAATTCCATAAGGATCTTTGCCAGCAAAGTCTTTTTTACTAATCAAATCCTTAATTTTCCTAAAATCATACACACTTGTGTGCGTATCAAGCTTGCCACCCACTATGATATAACGACCATTTGGGCTAACATCCACGCCGTGAGGGCTTTTTGGCTCAGGGATTAAAAACAAGGCATTGTTTGCCACAGCTACTTCTATGGGGATAACCTTATGCCCATTGATGATTTTGTAGTTCTTTTTATCCTTGACAAGTTTTTCTAAAATTTGCCAATTATAAAGGTGTAAAAAATCCGTGTCATTGCGACTCATACCTGCCTCAAATGGTGGTAAGCCCTTTTCTATGCCACCTGTATACATTTCAGAGTTGAAGCTGTTTGTAAAGCCCCAACCCATACTCTCGCCCTTGCCCGCATCGCTTAAATCTTGCATATAAGGCGGAAGTTCCAGTGAAAAGGACTTGCCCTCATCTATCCTACCCTTGCCGTAGTCAAATTTCCAAAAGGTAACAGCCCCTCGGTAAGTCGCCTCATAATCTTCTATCGGATGATAATTATTATCAAGCGGAGCGGCGTATTGACTAGCCTCAATGACATACTCAGAATTTGGTGTTACAAAGCTTCCACCGTGTTCGCTTTTGATGATGGGATTTACCACAATTTGCTTTGTTTCAAAGCTTTTCAAGTCAATCACAGCTACGCGTGGATTTGCCTTATCATTGATAAAAAGGTAATCCCCCACATACTCGCCGTTTTTTTCCGTGAAATTTGGGTGGTGTGTATCGCCCCAAGTGATATTTTTCCCACGAATCGCGCCTTGTTTAAGCACCTTTTTGCTCTCTTCATCATAGCCATAGCCTTGCCACGGTTCAGGCGTGAAAACGCCGATATACTTGTAAATCCTCATCGAAGGAACGCCATAAACGATAACTTGTCCGCTTTGACCTCCTGATGAAAACACCACAAACTCGTCTTTACGACCACTTGGTTGGTAGGTCTTTACTGCTGCTAGGACATCTTTTTCACTCAAATTTCGAGCTTTCATTATGTCTTGCAGCTCACTTGCCCCTGCACTTAAAGCAAAAATTGCTAAAAGCGCAACTTTAACGCCTACACAGCGTAGAAATAGCTTTTGCATAGCTTCTCCTTTTAAGTTGAAATGTTTTAGTTAGGATTATTATACGACATATTTTCTTAAAATAAAATAAATTTACGAAATTATGTCGTAATTTTTATTAAAGAAAAGCTTTTTTACAATGTCAAAAACACTTTATTAGGATAGAAATTTGAAATACACACAGCAAGACAAAGCAAGGATTTTACGGCTCACAACGCGCACCTTGCAACGATGGCGCAGCACCAAACCCGAGCTTTACGCCATCATCGAGGCGGGCTTTAAGCTCAAAGAACGGCTTGATGATGAGGAATTTTTCACCGCAGAGATTAAGAATTTGATTAAGGATATTGACAAAAAGCCTGTTTTTTAGGGTTTTGTGAATTTGTAAAATTTGGGCGGATTATTGTGGCGAAAATTTAGTGTTAGGCGGGCAAGATATAGAATTTGCCCGCTAAAAAGGCTATTTAAGCGCCTTTTTCACGCTCTCAACGACTTTTGCAAAGCCTGCTGCATCGTTCATCGCTAAATCCGCTAGCACCTTTCTGTCTAGCTCGATTTTGGCTTTTTTAAGCCCATTGATGAAACGAGAATAACTAATGTCGTTTAGACGGCACGCTGCGTTGATACGCACTATCCAAAGTCGCCTAAAATCACGCTTCTTGCGGCGTCTGTCGCGGTAAGCATAGACAAGTGAGCGTTCTAACTGCTCTTTTGCCTTGCGAAAGTGTTTGTGTCTCGCGCTGTAAAAGCCGCGCGCGAGTTTGAGGATTTTTTTGTGTCGGCGGCGGCGGACGACACCTGTTTTGACTCTTGCCATAAATTTTCCTTACTTGTAAGGGCTTGTTTTTTTGCCTTGCAACTTGCTTGCAAAGCTAAAAGCACTTCGTTATCTGCGATTTGTTTAAAGCATTTTACCTTAACAAAACACAACGAGTCATCAAGCCTTTGCCCTTTTCTCACTTGTTTGCCTGCGCTCAAAGAGCTAAATTTTAGCCATTTGCTTGCAAAATTTAAACTCAAACAAGGATTAAGGGGAGTTAGACGGCTTAAAGCAAGCAAAACTTGCCATTTTGCCGACATAAAACGACTCAAAGCCACGCAAAGTGGCTTAAAATCGCACCTTAAATTCCTAGCATCTTCTCAACCGCTTTGACATTGGTTGGATGCACATACTTTGCCGTACGCAAATCACGCATTCTCTTGGCTGACTTTTTTGTCAAAATGTGGCTGCGAAACGCCGAGCCTCTTTTGATTTTGTTTTTGCCTACCTTAAAGCGTTTGACTGCGCTTTTGACACTCTTCATCTTTGGCATTTGCACTTCCTTTGAAATTTCAAAAGGATAATTTTAGCGAAATTTTCTTTCAAAAAAGCTGAATTTGAGTAAAAATTTGCAAATTTTTTTGAAAATTCACGCAAAATGCCTTTTTTATAGGCTTTTCGCAAAGTTTTAAGCCTCAAAGTCCTTTTTTATAGCCTTTGCGCACTCTATGCCGTCTTTTATCGCCCACACGACAAGGCTTTGTCCCATTCTTGCGTCTCCGCAAGCATAAATTTGCGCCCCCAAGCCTTTGTGAGATGAATTTTCGTCCTTGCAAGATGATTTATCCGCATAAGCCTTTGTTAAAGAGCGTTGTGCTAGATAATTTTTCGTTAAAATGTTGTGTTTTTCGTCAAATTCCACGCCAAAATTCGCTCCCACTTCGTTTTCACAGCCCTCAAAGCCCATAGCCAAAAGCACCAAGTCTGCTTTATACTCTTTCTCACTGCCTTTAAGCTCCACATTTATGGGCTTTCCGTCTTTAAATTCTCGCTTTAAGTCGCTAGCAATGACAGCTACAAGTTTGCCATTTTGCTCCACAAAGCCTTTTGTGAGCTTTTGATACTGCCTTATATCCTTGCCATACACGCAAATAGCCTCTTCAAGCCCATAATCCGTGCTAAAAATGTCCGCTTTTAAAGGCCAAGGGTTGTTTTCCGCTCGGTTTAAAGGGCGTTTGGGGCTTCGCTCAAAGCGCGTTATGCTCTTTGCACCCTGTCTGATAGCCACTGCCACGCAATCCACGCTCGTGTCTCCGCTGCCGATGACAAGGACATTTTTGCCCCTTGCCAGCTCGCCGCCCTTGCCTTTTTCAAGCAAATGCCTTGTGTTTGCCCTTAAAAAATCCACCGCAAACATTATATTTTGGTTATCTCGCCCTTTGAGCTTCAAGTCTATGGGCTTGCTCGCACCCACAGCAAGCACCACAGCGTCAAATTCCTTGATGAGTTTGTCCGCCTTTGCTTTGCTGTTTATGTTTTGATTTGTCTTAAATTCCACTCCGCTTTGCTCTAAAAGTTTCACACGCCGTTCAATCACGCTTTTTTCAAGCTTCATATCGGGTATGCCAAACATCAAAAGCCCGCCCACTCGCTCATCGCGCTCAAACACACTCACCTTAAATCCGCGCAAATTCAAAGCCCAAGCACAAGCAAGCGCGGCTGGTCCGCTGCCTACGATAGCCACTTTTTTGCCGTTTTGTTTTTTAGCCTTTTCGCCCTTAACAAAGCCTGATTTAAAGGCGTTTTCGATGATGGCAAATTCATTTGCCTTTATGCTGACACTTCCTGAATTTATGGCGCAAACGCAGCTATCCTCGCAAGGTGCTGGGCAAACTCGCCCTGTAAATTCTGGGAAAGGGTTTGTCAAGGATAAGCGCTCATAGGCTTCTTGCCAGCTGCCTTTGTATAGGGCGTCATTGAATTCTGGAATTAGGTTTTTGAGCGGACAGCCGATTTCTTTGCCAGCACTAATGATGCCCACTTGACAAAACGGCACACCGCAGTTCATACAACGGCTTGCTTGAATTTGCACGCTTTGCTCACTTGGCAAGCTCACAAACTCCTTGTAGTCCTTTATGCGCTCCTTTGGCGCTCTTTTGGCTAAATTTTCGCGTTTAAAATCCAAAAATCCTCTAGGATTACCCATTTTTACTCCTCTTTGTTGATATCTTTTGATTTAAGGTGTTCTTTTAGCTTATCATCGTCCAAAATACTATCATATTTGTCTTTGGCTATCCTTTCAGGGTCGTTTGTTTGTATGTCTTTATTGACATTTGTGATAAATTCTTTAAAATCCTTGTTTTTTCTTATCAGCATATCAAGCGTGTCAATGTCTAGCTCCTTGCTTTTAGCCTCAAATTTAACCTCATCGCTTTTAAGCTCTATCACGCCTATACCAAAGCTCGCATTAAGCCTTGCTAGCTCGTTTTGCACCTCTTCATCATCTTTTATCTCGTAAGCTACCAAATACCCCTCATTCGCCCAGCTTGAATTTGAAACAGCTTGAAAATAGCATTCTTTGAGATTAGCGTTGTTGATGAATTTTTTTAACTCAAAAGAGTAAATTTTATAGTTTGGATTGCTTAAATTTTGGAGCAAATTAAGGGTGTTTTTGTCAAAATCCTCAAAAGGAAAATGAATGCCTACAATGTCAGGGTGTATCCACTCATTTAAGCCTTTGTTGGTGTTTTTGCTCTTGCTAGCGTTGATAGTTTTGCAGTAAAGATTAAATCTTTCATCATTTGCCACGAATTTTACAAGCAAGGGGTGCAAATCGCCCTCGCAAAAGCCTTTTTCTTTGCTTTTAATCTCTTTTTCTTGGCTTTCTTGGATTTTTTGCTCTAACTCGCTTTCCTTGCCGATGAGTTCGTTTTTGCGCTCTTTGAGCCAAAATTTTGTTGGGCGTTTGCTGACAATGCAAAATGCAGAATCGCTTTTATCTCTCATATTGACATAAATTTGAGCTGTCAAACTCATCTCAGGCGTTTTGCCTTCACTGCCAACTTTTTTGTCAAGTCCTAAATTTTTAGCACTTTCCCACATTTGCTTGTAATCAAGCGGATATTTTGCTTGCTTTAACACCTCTTGGGCTAACTCTAAAAAAGTCATCTTTGCTCCTTTGCCTTAAATTCTAGCTAAAATTCCTAAATTTTAGCTCATTTTGTGATTTTCAAAAACGCCGCAAGTTCGGGGTCCTTTTCGTCCTTGCATCGTTTAAGCTCGTCAAGCATTTTCGCATAATCCCTTGGCATCACCTTGAAAAAGTCCTTTTTGTCGAAATTTTCAAGTATGTCCCTTGCTCGTTTTGAGCCTGTAAGCGCGATATGCTCGTTTATGAGCGTTTTAAGCTCGCTTTCATCAGCTTTGCTTAACTCTTTTATATCCACAAACTCCGTATTTACACGCGCCTTGTTGTGTGTGCCATACACAAAAGCCACGCCACCGCTCATTCCAGCGGCGAAATTTACGCCTATGTCGCCAAGCACCACGACAAGCCCACCCGTCATATACTCACACCCGTGCACCCCTGTGCCTAGCACTAGGGCTTTTGCGCCTGAATTTCTCACGCAAAATCGTTCCCCAGCGATGCCGTCCAAATAAACAGCCCCAGCCGTTGCCCCATACAAACAAGCGTTGCCAGCGATGATGTTTTCCTCAGCGATTATGTCGCTATTTTCGGGGAGTCTTGCGATGATTTTGCCCCCGCTTAAACCCTTGCCAAGATAATCATTGCTATCACCCACGATTTTAAGCCTTATGCCATAGTTTAAAAACGCCCCAAAGCTATTTCCCGCACTTCCTATGGCGGTGATTTGTATGCTGTCTTCTTTAAGTCCCTTTGCGCCATAAATTCGAGTAAGCTCAGATGAAAGCATAGTCGCAAAGGTGCGTGATGAGTTGCCTACTTCAAGGGCGAGTTTGATTTTGCGCCCCTTTTGCATAGCTTCCTTGCAAAGTGGCAAAAGCACGCGGTAATCAAGCGTTTTTTCCAACTTGCTCTCCGCATAATCCTTAAAATGCACGGCGGTTTGGTTGTAAGTGGGTAAGGATTTTAAGATTTTATCTAAATTCACCTTTGCCGCCTTGCCTTGTAAATTCGCCTTTTGTTTGAGCTTATCAACGCGCCCTATCATCTCATCGACACTTTTAAAGCCAAGTTTTGCCATATATTCGCGCAGTTCCTCAGCAACAAAAAGCATAAAATTTTCCACAAATTCAGGCTTTCCTGTGAAACGCCCGCGAAGTTCGCCATCTTGCGTGGCTATGCCAAAGGGGCAGGTGTTAAGGTGGCAAACCCTCATCATCGTGCAGCCGATGACGATTAAAGGGGCAGTGGCAAAGCCAAATTCCTCAGCCCCTAAAAGCGCGGCTATGGCTAAATCCCGCCCGCTCATCAATTTGCCGTCAGTTTCAAGGCGCACTCTGTCGCGAAGTTTGTTTAAAATCAGCGTTTGGTGCGTTTCAGCTAGCCCTAACTCCCAAGGCATTCCTGCATTTGCTATGCTTGTGCGTGGGCTTGCGCCTGTGCCGCCATCATAGCCACTGACTAAAATGCAATTTGCCCCAGCCTTTGCAACCCCAGCAGCGACCGTGCCAACGCCTGATTCGCTTACGAGTTTCACTGAAATTCGCGCCTTGTTGTTCGCGTTTTTTAAATCATAAATGAGCTGTGCTAAATCCTCTATCGAGTAAATGTCGTGGTGTGGCGGTGGCGAAATGAGCGCAACGCCCGCTGTTGAGTGCCTTGCACGAGCTATCCAAGGATACACCTTAAAGCCCGGTAGCTGTCCGCCCTCACCCGGCTTTGCGCCTTGTGCGACTTTGATTTGCAGTTCTTTGGCGTTGATGAGATAGTTTATGCTTACGCCAAAGCGTCCGCTTGCTACTTGTTTTATGGCTGAATTTTTGTCAAGTCCCTTTGAGTCTTTGAAAAATCTTTCCTCATTTTCGCCGCCCTCACCGCAGTTGCTCTTTGCGCCTAAGCGGTTCATCGCTATGGCTAGGCATTCGTGGGCTTCTTTGGAGATAGAGCCATAGCTCATAGCCCCTGTTTTAAAGCGTTTTACTATGCTTTGTGCGCTTTCAACCTGCTCTATGCTAATGGCTTCGCTGGTGTCAAAGTCCATTAAATCCCTTAAATTCACGCATTTGCTATCAACAAGCGCGCTATATTTTTTAAATTCAGCATAGTCCTTGTTGCGACAAGATTGTTGCAAGTGAAAAATCACAAGTGGGTCGATTAAATGCTCTTCCTTGCCCGAGCGAAAGCCGTGAATGCCCTTGCTATCAAGGGCGTTGTTTGTGTCATCAAAGGCGTTTTTGTGAATTTGGATTAACTCAGCAAAAATGTCCTCAATGTCAATGCCTGAAACCTTTGAGCTAAGGGCTGTGAAGTATTTATCCAAAAGCTTTGAGCTAAGCCCCACGCACTCAAAAAGCTTTGAACCGCGGTAACTTTGCAGGGTAGAAACGCCCATTTTGGACGAGATTTTTACTATGCCAGCACTTGCAGCTTTGATGAAATTTGCCACGCCCTCATCATAACTTAAATTCAAGTCCTTTTTTTGCACCATTTGCCAAATGCTTTCATAAACCAAATAAGGATTTATCGCCGTTGCGCCAAAGCCGAGCAAGCAAGCAAAATGATGAATTTCACGCGGTTCGCCGCTTTCTATGATGATACTTGCGTGAGTTCGCAGGGATTTTTTCACCAAATAGCTGTGAAGCCCTGACACAGCGAGCAAGGACGGGATATAAGTGCGTTTTTCGCTTATGCCTCTGTCGTTTAAGATGATGATACAAGCGCCTTTGTGGATTTGTTGCTCCACGCTTTCAAAAAGCTCATCAAGGGCGGTTTCAAGGCTCTTTTTCTCATACTCAAAAAGCAGTGAAAATTCAGCCACTTGAAAATCCTTGTCCTTTAAATGCTTGATTTTAAAAAGTTCTTCGTTTGAAATGATGGGCAAAGAAAGGCGCACGCGCTTGCAGTTAAATTCGTTTGGTTTGAGCAAATTACCCTCACGCCCCAAATAAGTGCGTGTAGAAGTAACGATTTCTTCTCTAATCGCGTCCAAAGGCGGGTTAGTTACTTGTGCGAAAAGTTGCTTGAAATAATTAAAAAGCGGTTCGCATTTATCAGAAAGCACGGCAAGCGGGGTATCAACGCCCATTGCGGCTAGGCTTTCCTTGCCCGTCTTTGCCATAGCTTCAATGCCAAATTTAAGCTCATCATAACTCCAATTAAACGCCTTTTGTAGCCTTGTTATCTCATCTTTTTGCAAAAATTTATGCGTGTAGCTTTTTAGGGGCAAATTTTCAATGCGGACTAAATTTTCAATCCACTTTTCATAGGGCTTTGCGCTCGCATAATACTCTTTAAGCTCGCTATCTTGTATGAGCTTACCGCGCGAAGTATCCACAAGCAAGAGTTTGCCCGGCTCCAAACGCCGCTTTGCTTTAATGTTTGTTTCGTCAATTTTAAGCGCGCCCGTTTCGCTTGAAAGGATAAGAAAATCATCTTTTGTAAGGTAGTAGCGAGACGGACGAAAGCCGTTTCTATCAAGGCTTGCGCCCATTATCACCCCGTCAGTAAAAACGATAGCCGCAGGTCCGTCCCAAGGCTCCATCAAGGTAGAAAGATACTCATAAAAGGCGCGTTTTTTGGGTGGCATATTTTTGTTTTTGTGCCAAGGCTCTGGTATCATCATCATAAAGGCTTCTTCTAGGCTTCGCCCGTTCATCGCTAAAAACTCCAAAGTGTTGTCAAACATAGCAGAATCGCTACTTTCTTTTGCGATGATAGGAAAAAGCTCTTTTATGTCGCTAAAATACTCACTTTCAAAAAGCCCCTCCCGCGCACGAATGTTGCCTATGTTGCCTTGAATCGTGTTTATCTCGCCATTATGCACCATAAAGCGATTTGGGTGCGCCCGCTCCCAGCTTGGAAAGGTGTTTGTGCTGAAACGAGAATGCACGAGCGCGATGGCTGACTTTAAATTTATGTCCTTAAAATCCAAGTAAAAATCGCTCAGCTGAGTGGATAAAAGCATACCCTTATACACAATGGTGCGCGATGAAAAGCTACAAACATAGAATTTAGGCACATTTAGAGCTATTTTTTCTATGTGGCGGCGCGCAGCATAAAGCACGCGTTCAAATTCTATGCCACGAGCGGCGTTTTTGGGGCGTTTTACAAAGGCTTGCAAAAAATAAGGCATAGCCTTGTAGGCTGTCGCGCCTATGTCGCTGGGATTTACAGGCACTTGACGAAAGCCTAAAAATTCAAGCCCCTTTTCTTTAAGCCCTTGCAAAAAGAGCCTTTTAGAAAGCTCTTTGGCATCGGCATTTGGGGACAAAAACATAAAAGCCACGCCGTAATCGCCTTTTTGTGGTAGCTTAAAGCCAAGTTCTTGCGTGGCGAAAAAATCGTGCGGGATTTGCACGAGTATGCCCGCTCCATCGCCTGAATTTTCCTCACTTCCAGCACCGCCGCGGTGTTCGAGCTGTATCAAAATGTCAAGCGCGTCTTTGATAACCTTGTGAGATGGCACGCCTTTTATGTTTGCCACCGCAGCGATACCGCAAGCATCGTGTTCAAACCTACTCTCATAAAGCGGAAAATCCGCTGTGTTGGGCTGAAAATGGGGCGAATTTGTTTCGTCAAATTTGATATTTTCGTGAGCATAATTTTTGGTATTTTTGTGGGCGTAATTTGGGCTTTGAAATGGAACGCTTTTGCTTAAATTTTGATGATTTTGGCTTGAAAATTCAGCTTTTTGGGCTGAATTTGCTTTGTTTTTAGGCGAAATTTTAGCATTTTGGGCTAGCTTTGCCCGATTTTTGGGCGAAAATTTGGCATTTTGAGCAGAATTTAGCTCACTTTGCATAAGAAATTCGGCATTTTTTGCTGAATTTTTCGCATTTTGCTTTGAATTTACCCTGCCTTGTGTCAAGCTGCTTGGCTTTTGAAAAGACGACATTTGAACCCCTTTGTTTTTTAATGAAAGAAATTATAGCATAAAATTTTATCTTAAAAATAAATTAAGTGAAATTTTTTTACAATCAATTAGCAATTTTATCAAAAACGCTGAATTTATGGGACTTTTTTGGGATTTTGTTTTTTAAAATCAAAAGCAAATTATGGCTTTTGGCTAAAAACACTTTCTTAAACAGCGCAAAATTCAAACAAAAAGGCAAAAATTTACAAAAAAAGAATTTTTTAGCTTTTTGTTAATCAAAACAAGCTATCATAAGTGCTTGATTTTTGATAATGGTGAAACGATGGATTATAAACTCTTAAATTTAAAGGTAATGGGCGATGAGCGGGGCAAGCTTATCTCGCTTGAAGGGGGCAAAAGCATACCCTTTGAGATAAGGCGCGTGTATTGGATTTATGATACTTTGCCAGACAGCGATAGGGGTTTTCACGCGCATAAGGATTTGGAGCAAGTCATCGTGGCGATGGATGGGGCTTGTGAATTTGTGCTTGATGATGGCAAAAAACGCGAAGTGGTGCGGCTCAATCGCCCCGACATAGCCCTTTATATCGGCAAAAATATGTGGCGCGAGATGAAGCACTTTTCTTATGGGTGCAAGTTGATGGTAATAGCGAGCGAGCATTATGATGAAAAAGAGTATATTAGGGATTATAATGAGTTTTTAACTTCTGCTAAAAATGGCTTTGGTGTTATAAATACCGCTGACATTGCTGGGGGGGGGGGGGATTAAATGCCCTTAAATTGCCCTTTGTGCCGCATAGGGTGTTTTATATCTTTGATACAAAGGGCGATATCGTGCGAGGACGACACGCAAACAAAGACTCTGAATTTGTGATGTTTTGTATAAGGGGAAGTTGCAAGGTTCGTATAGATAATGGCAAATTTAAAAGCGAAGTCGCACTAAACACTCAAAACGGAGCGCCACAAAATGCCCTTTGGCTTGATAAAATGGTATGGAAAGAAATGTTTGACTTTTCAAATGACGCTGTTTTGGTGGTGCTAACAAATACTTTATACAATGAAAAAGAGTATGTGAGAGATTATGATGAATTTTTACAGTCCAAAAGGAGATTACAATGAGTGCTAAAAAATCCATACCAAGCAGGATAATACGAGAGAGTATTAGACCTATAAAACAATTTTTTGGTTTGTTGTTTTTTAAACTACCAACAATTTATAGAGAAACGCTGCGATATATTCGTTTTTCAAATGTTGATATACAGATTTTAGAGGCAAATTTCACACCTTTAAAGAGGCTATGGATTCTACCCCTAAAAATGCAAGTAAGAGAGGGCAACTCTATAAAGATGCTTTATTGCCTAGTGTAGAAGAAGTTTCAAGTCAAATGCACACTCGTAAAGTGCGACATACAGAATATCCTGTGTTTTTTTGGCTCAATATGATTGCAAAATCTTATAAAGGCACTGATTTGAGTGTGTTGGATTTTGGAGGAGTATATGGAGCGCATTATTTTTCTTTTATCAATACAATAAAGCCACTTGATGCAAATCATCGTCTTGCAGAAAAACTCAAATGGCAAGTTGTTGAAGTGCCACGACAAGTGGAATTGGGAAAGAAAATTGCTAGAATGTTAGGTATTAAAAATTTAGATTTTATGACAGATATTATGGATGCAAAAGCGCATAATGTTCTTATTTCATCTAGCGCGTTTCAATACATAGAAAATTTATTTGATTTACTGAAAGGTTATTTTCTTAATACTAATGGGGGGGGGCAGAGCATATTATAGTAACTGATTTTCAATTCACCAATGAAAACACTTTTGTAACGCTACAAAATGTAAGAAATGAGTTTTATACACCTTTTTTGATATTTAATGAAAAAGAATTTATTGAGTTTTTTGAATCATTTGGGTATGAGGTAGTTGATATTTGGGATATTCCATATTTGACCAGCATCAAACTTCCATTCCATAGAGATTATATATATTCAAAAGGTATTTATTTTAAAAAACGATTTTAGGATAGTTCATTTTATGGAGTATTTGACGATATACTAAATTAGGTGCAAAAGTTTTCTAAAAGAGAGAAATTTGCAAATTTTGGAGTATGGCTGATGATAAACTTAACTAAAAAACTTAAAAAACATTTTGTCAAAGTTGTCGAAGTAAAAGTGCCTATCATAATCCCTATGTATTATGGTGAATTACTTAAAAATCGTTACGCACTCATCACAGGTGGTAATAGTGGCATAGGTTTTGCTATCGCTGATGTATTTTTGAGAAATGGCGCAAATGTTATTATTAGCGGTAGAAATTATGAAAAACTATCTAATGCTTGCAAAAAACTTTCGTCAATATCTACTAGTGGGGGGGGGTCAAGCATAGACTTTGTTTTACTTGACAACGAAAATACACAAAGTGTGCAGAATGGATTTGCAAAGGCTTTAAAAAAAACAAACAACAAACTTGATATTTTAGTGAATAATGCAGGTGTAAGTAGTGGCGATTTCAGCAATCTCAATGAAAAAGAATTTGATACGACTTTAAATATCAATCTAAAAAGTGTATATTTCTTATCCTCACTTTTTGCAACACATATTAAAACAGAACTACACAATATCAGTAAAGCAAATATACTCAATATCGCGTCAAGTTCTAGCCTACGCCCAGCCACATCGCCGTATATGCTCTCTAAATGGGGCATTAGAGGTCTTACACTAGGCTTGGCAAAATCTTTGATTCCATATAACATTGTAGTTAATGCCCTTGCACCAGGTCCCACTGTTACACCTATGCTCGTTCCACACACGCAAGAAACAATAGACTTACCAAACAACCCCATCAAGCGTTTTGTTACTCCGCAAGAAATTGCTAATCTAGCGGTGGTGTTAGTTAGCGATATGTCGCGCACTATCGTTGGGGATTGCGTATATATGAGCGGTGGAGCTGGACTTATCACTTTTGATGATGTGGATTATGGGTTTTAAGGGACTAAGTTTAAAATAGAAAATGTTTTTAAGCTTTTTTTAAGCTATATAATGATAAAACTCATATTAGAGATTTTTATTTGCTTAAAGAGCTAAAAAATTCTTAACAATAAAACATTAAGGACACAGTATGCTACCAAATGCATTAGAACGAAAAGAAGTAAAGATAAATGACAAAAAAATGGACTGTGATTCCTATGTGGTGCATAGCTCGTCCGTTGAAAGCAATAAATTAGAAATAACAATTTGCGCAGAAAGTCAAGAGCCTTATAAGGTTATCGTAGAAGTGTCAGCTCCAAATCCCGATAACATCATATTAGCGCTTAAAAAAGAAATAGACAGTAAAATATATCCTAAAAGGACACACAAAGAGCTTATAGAAAGGCAAATTAGAGTCGATAATAACAGCGATATACTCGTGGATTACATTGATATTGATGAAATTATCGACACTTTTAGAAAAAATAGCAATATAACCATAAATGTAAGAGCACTTGACAAATAAGAGATCGTAACTATTTTATTCATCGCTCAACTTTCGCTCAATCTGTTTTACCACGCGCAAGGTTTCGTGCTTTATCTTTTTACCAAGTGAAATTTTGGGCTTGTTTGCTTTTTGTCTTGACTTTTCGGCTTCTTTTTCTGCTTGCGTTTTTATCTCCATATTTATGATGATTTCTAGTGCTTTACTTTCATCTCTATCATTGGTAAAGACTTCCAAAAGCATAGGTTTTTGCGTCATTTCAGTGGCAAAAAATTCTTTTGCCACCTTTTCGTAGGTTTCTTTGTTGTTTGCGCTAAGGTAGGTAAAGCCCAAATTTCGTGCATAGTCTCTCACAAGTGTGGGTGATTTGTCGCCAAAATGTCCCCCAGCAGCGGTAAATTCATCGCTAGATTCGCCAAAAAGCGCACCTAAATGCCCGATATTTCTAAATTCCGTGCCTTTGCCATTGTTGATAAGTAAAATTCTAAGATTTGCACCCAAGTGTCTGTTGCCAAGTGCGTTTAAGTCGTAAAAAAATGCCAAATCCCCCACAATGCAAAACACAAGGCGATTTTTATCCGCCAAACTCGCCCCAAGTGCCGCACTCACGCACCCATCTATGCCAAAGCCACCGACATTGCTGTATGCTCTCACACCTTGCGGAAAATCAAAAAAATTCCACGAGCGAATACTATGCAAAATCCCCAAATGCACCACTGAATTTTGCGGCAAAAGATGATGAGATTTATGTGCTAGATAAATGTTAGAAAAAGGCAGTTCAGGCACGATTGCCCATAGTTTTTGCAAACGCTCTTTGCAAATCTCAATGTAAGACTTTAAAGTTGTAGAATTTAAATTTAAAGCAGAATTAAGAGTAGAATTTACGCTACGAGACGAATCGGAGTTGTATCCCCCCCCCCCACCATTTGTAGCTGTATTGTTTAATGCGCTATAAGTCTCAAAAAACACAATTTCAGGCATTTCAAAGACATATTCGGTATTGCGGAAAGTGTCTCGTATCTCGCCATCTTCATTTACTCGCCACACGCTTTTGGCGTAGATGTGATTATATGCGCTTATTTCGCCCAAGTAAATAATCAAATCAGGCAACAAACTCTGTGCGTTTCCTCTTTGTTGCATAGTGCTTATACTATGTGCCGCGCGGTAGTTGCCATAATACCCACTCGTATGGTCGCAAAATACCACAGCGTCATATTTGGCGCAAAATGTATCGATAGCCTTTGTCAGCTTTTCACTCATCGCGCTGTGTGAGCCTAGCAAGATGCCTATTTTGACCCTTTCGCCGTTTTCATTGTGCTGTGGTATCTGTGGTAAAGTGGCGTTAGTAGAGTAAAAATCCCCTTGCGTGATTCGCTTTATCACACGCACTTTTGGTAACTCTTTTACACTAAAATCCGCACTATAACTTGTCTCTAAATTGATATGCACAGGTCCCCCACCAGCGCGAAAAAGCTCTAAAATAGCGTTGTTTGCCTTAACTTCGCACGCCCACAACTCATCGCCATTTTTGGGAATTCCTAGATACACGCTGTGGCGGACTATATCGCGTGGTGGATGGCTTCTATCTGTTACTTGTGGGTTTAGGTGTCCTACTCTGTCGATATTTTGCGTAGAAGTGATGGCAAGGATAGGGAGTTTGCGATAGTAGGCTTCTGTAAGTGCGCTCATATAGTTTCTAGCAGCAGTTGCGCCCGTGCAAGATAGAGCGACTGCTTCGCCACTTTCCTCGCTCAATCCACACGCCATATATGCCGCACTTCGTTCATCTATGGCAGAGTAAAGCGTGAAAAAGCTGTCATTTTGTGCGCTACGAGCAATGGTAATGTTCGTAGCGCCTGGGGATACGATGATTTTGCGGATATTGTGCGCTTTTAGCAAGGCTAGGACAATCTGCGCGTTTTTATCGGCGGTGTAGTGGGAGAGAGTGTCGGGGAGATTTGTGTTGTTCTTTGGCTCCATCGGTTTATCTCCATTTTTCGTTAATTTTTAGCATATTTTTATATGGCGAACCTGCTCCAAAATATCTTTCATAGTCTTTGATTGTCCCAATTATCATATCCCTATATTCATCTTTCCAATCTCTTTCTGGTATATATTCTTTATCTATACAAAAGCATAATCTATCAAGTGCATTGAAATAATTTTCCCTTGCTGTTTCCCGATAGTCGCTTAATATTTCTTGCTGTTCTTTGCTAGGATTAGATAAACCCAACTCCCTAACTTGCTTATTGACTTTATCAAATTCTGCTTTTCTTTCATTTATTTGCGATTCTATCTCTAAAACTACTTTTAAAATATCGGTTCTTTGGTTTTCTGCAATTTTAGTAAGCTTTTTCCAAGCTACTATAAGTCCTCCTATGCCTCCCACGCCACCTATAATTCCAACAATCCCACCTAATATAGCTATACATTCAGCATTTGACATTTTCTTTTTTCCTCTTTCACTTTGACTTGTATGTTTTTAAAGTCAGTTTCATCACCATTAGATTTCCATTTATCAATTACTGCATTAGCTTTTGCGCTCATTTTCCTGCTATATTCGTTTGATTGCGATTCGGTTGAAAGTTGAAGTGGAAGAATATAGCCAAAGTAATCTTCTAACGATTCGTTATCATCAACTAGCTCACAATTAGTCTCAATAAATTTAAGACACGCCTCCATATCTTTGAAACCAGGGTAATCTTTTTTTAAGCGAGTCTTTAACTCGTAGAGATTTGTAATTTGTTCCATAGGAACTCCTTATAAATAAAATTCAGTCCACATTTTACCAAAATCATATTAACAAGTCAATACTTTTCGTAACAAATTCAGCCAAAGGCTCATTTAGCCTTGCTTCTTACCCACGCTATGAGCATTAGGGCTAAATAAAACCATCAGCACAAAGGCATTCAAAGGCACGCCGTTGCTCTTGCCTGTGGCATAAGAGTGCTTGCCGCTTAAAATGTGCCTATCACAAGTAGCACCAAGCCAAAAGTCGGCACGATTTCTGTTAAAATCGCTAAATTTGGCGCGCTTTGATTACGGATAGGACAATCTATGTGTTTTATCGGTGATGTAATGCGCTAGATTTGGTGAGTCGAGTGGTTTTGTTCGGTATTGATACCTAAATCTAAACATTTTGCAATTTTAGACGATATTTCAGCATAAATTTACTTTTGTTTGGTAGAATTTAAAGAAATTTTTATGGAAATATGCAAAATTGTTAGGAAGAAAGGGGTATGTGATGTGGAGGATAACCAGTGATATCTACTTTGAGAGTGAGGGGAATTTTTTGCCTGAAAGTATTGTAGCCAAACTACAAGAAAAAGACTATGAAATTAAGAGACTTCCTTTGCTTGAAGTGCCACGAGAAGTTTTAGAGAAAGATGAGAATTTGAGAAATCAGCCTTTATATGAGGCTAAAAACAAAACACACACAATCTTTTTTGGCGATAGGGTGCTAGGAATATCCATAGAAAATGTAGAGAAAATAGAGAATGATAAGGTTTATAAATTTGCTGAATTTATTGAGGAAAATTTTAAAATTACTAGGTTAGGAGTTAGGGCAACAAATCTAAAAAGTCCTATTGCAAAGGAAAAAATTAAGGTTTTAATCAACGAAAAAATACAAGAATTTGACGATTGTTTTTTAAGGTTACATAAAAAATATAAACATTATGAATTTTATGTAACTTTTAATGACAATAAAGAAGTGGTAACGGATATCATCGTATTTATAGAACAAAATCTACAAAAAAAAGAAGTAGTTAAAAAAATAGAATTTTTAGTTAGCAAAATTAAGGAGATTTACGATGCTTATGGCGTATGATACTGTTACGAATTGGGATATATTACAAAAAGCAATGCCAAAAACACAATATGAAATAAAAATTATGGAATATATGTCAAATCATAGTTATAGCACAGAAATTTTGTCTAGCTCGGATATATTTAATTTAAATGTATCTAATATATATTTAAATGCTAAAAAAAATGTAGAAATACAAGAATTTCGTAAGCTTGTAAATGACAATTTTGATTTTGAGGTAAAATCCGTAACAGAATTAAAGGCAGATGATAAAATTGCCCTTATTTTTAATACCGATTTGCCTAACTTATCGCCAAATGAAATAGGTAAAATCAACGATGAAGTATTTGAACTTTTTGATAAACAAAACTATAAAACGATAGAAGCAGTAATGGTGCTATGAGTTTTAAATACAATTCTCGCATAGATTTTGTAAAAGATTTTGTCGATTTTGTAGAACAAAGTTGCGATGAAAATTCTAACATAGGTTATCGAATGGTTTGTGGTAGGCTTTACTATGCTTTATATCATAAAGCGGTGTATGACAATGGATTTACAAATGAGAGTGGTAGTATGCACGGACATATAAAAAATAATATCACAGCAAATAATCTACGAAATCACTATTTAATGTTTTATCGTTTAAGACAATGGGCTGATTACGAGGTAGATGACATAAAAAAAGAATACTTTAAGGGCAAAAAGCAACTTGTTTCACTATGTAAATCCTTACTTGATAAAAAGTTAAAATGCAGGGGATTAGGTAGGTAAAAAATTTTTATATGTTTTTATCGATTCCCACCACACTCTATAAACCCTATACAAAATCCTAGCTTTGATTTTCGTTAAAAAGCCTTTACTATGGCGTTTGTAGGCTTTAAGATAAGCGATTTTATTTTGTGTCCCTTGAATTTGGCGTAGTTTTATCATCTCACCGCAAAAAGTGTCTTTTTTAGCTTCATCGGCATAGTCGATATAGTCGAATTTAGGATTGTGGATAAATTCTTTAAGACAAAGTGTAAGGTGATTTTCTAAATCCCCCCCCCCAGCTGTTTTTCGTCATTTTCAGCAAGTAGGGTGTTGATTTTAGAGCTGTCAAATTTTCTATCAAAAAGCCTATCATAGATGACTTGATACGCATTTTTATCAAAAAATTCGTCTAAATTTGCAAAAATGACTTTGACTTCTCTGCCTAGCTTATTTTTAAGCACTTTTTGATAAATGGCTAAAATCTCTTCCCAGCGCACTGCTTTTTCGCTCGCTATGTGATAGGTTTCACCATAGCTTTTAGGATTAGCCATATCACAGCAATAGCCCTTGCCACTTCTAGTGCGTAAGTCATAGTTGTGTAATGCGTGGCTATGTCTTTGAAAAACACTATATTTGCGCCTGACATAGCCCGCCAAAGCCACGACTCTTTTTCATACACACCAAGTTGCATACGAATCTCGCTAAATGTGATATAAGGGCGGATTATTGTGTAGTTGCGCTTGTGTGAATGGGCTAAAATGTTTTCCTGTCTTGCTTTGGCAAGAGCGTATTCATCGGTGGTTAGATATTCTTTGTCTTTACTTGCATCAAGCAATCTAGGCGAATCCTCTCTCAAAGGCTTATCGCTACTTGCATATACACGAGATGAGCTTAAAAACACATAATGAGCGCATTTATCAAGTAACAAATCCACTCTATCTAGGAATTCTAGTGTGTTATACACCATAAAATCCACCACGCAATCATATTTGTGCGTATTAAGCAAATTTAATGTGAAGTCCAAATCGTGCGCGTTACCTTGAATATAACAAACATTTGGGGTAGAATCAATCTTGCGCCTTGAAGTGATATGCACCTCATTGTCTTTGCTACTAAGCACTTTCGCTAGATGGTTTCCCATAGCACCAGTTCCGCCTAAAAGTAAAATTTTCATCGTAACAATCCTTAATTTTTAATCAATTTTGACATTATATCACAAATTCTAATCCCTTTGTTGTCAAAAACAAGTTTTATTATGCTACAATTTTGCGTAAATTCAGCAAAAATTTAGGTAGAATATGCTACAATTTTAATTTGTGGATTTCTTATTTTTTTAAGGATTTGAAAATAATGACTTTACAAGAAAGTTTAAACAACAATTTATATTCTAAAAAAAATGTTGCGTTACTGAACTACCACTGGGAAAATGTGAATTTTGGGGCTTTGCTTACAGCTTTTGCCTTGAATCGTTTTTTAAATTTATCAGGCTATAATGCTCAAAATATAGACTATATACCTCACTTTCCGTGGATAGAAGAAGAAAAACCAAATCCTTATTTTGATGAATTTAGATTAAAACATCTACCTATGACAAGACGATTTACACAAGCAGACGATTTGGTCGAATTAAACGAATACTTTCAAAATTTTATTGTCGGTTCAGACCAAGTTTGGCGGTATTCTTTTATTAAAGATGACTTAAAAGCGTATTTTTTAGAATTTGCAAATCTAGATAAAAATCTCATCTCTTGCGCAGCGAGTTTTGGTGTCGATGAGATAGAAAAAGATTTTGGAGATAAACAACTTGAACTTTGTAAGATAAAATTAACCTTGTTTGATTCTATCAGTGTTAGAGAAACAAGTGGTATGGAGTTTTGTAAAAATTTAGGTATAAACGCCACTTGTATTATAGACCCTGTATTTTTTTTAGATTTAAAAGAATACGACAACATAATACAAGAGAATAAAGAAAAAAAGTCAAAGCATAATGTAGTTTTTTACACCATAGATGCAAGTTTAGAAGTGGAAATAAAAGATTATATCGCTAAAAATTCAGTATTGCTTGGAAATTTAACCAAAAATATCACTTATGATACTTCTGTTGCGCAATGGCTGTATCAAATCAAAAATTGTGATTTTTTTATTTCCGATTCTTTTCACGGAACTTGTTTTGCTATTTTGTTTAACAAGCCTTTTATTTGTGTCAATCAAAATAAAGCCACCTCAACAAGAATGCAATCTCTTTTACATTCATTAGATATACAAAATAGGCTGTATCATTCTTTTGATGATATTAACCTAACAAGGCTTATAAAAGAGCAAATCAACTATAAAGCTGTAAATAAAAAATTAGCAAAGTTGAGTGCTTTTGCTCAACTATGGTTACAAGATGCACTTGAAAAAACGCCAGATATGCAGCATAAACAAAAATGCAAGGAAAATTTACTTAGGTATCACTATAATATCGCTCGTCAAAATATCTTTAAATATTATCTGCGATACAAAAAATATAAGATTGAACTTTTATTTAATAAAAATAAAAAAGATAAGTATGAAAAAAATAAGACAAAGTATAGAGAGTGTAAAAAAATCATAAAAGAGTATAAGCAAATGATAAGGAATAGTAATGCAAAATAAACAGGATTATTTAAGACATTTGATGAAATATCCACTGTCAAGAAAATCAAGAAAATTTGTTAAAGAATACTTAGAAAATAAGCGTTTAAGAGTTTATTTACTAATGACTCTTGTTGTAAAAGATGAAGAAGAAATCATCGAAAAACAAATACGATTTCATAAGGCAATGGGTGTTGATGCTTTTATTGTAACAAGTCATAATTCAACAGATAAAACAAATGAAATTTTAAAAAAATTAAAAATGGAAGGACTTATAGTAGAAATACTTTATAAAAATAGTCAAGCTCATCAGCATCATATATGGGTAAATGATATGGTTGATATTGCCACAAAAAAATATAAAGCAGACTGGGTTATCAATGCTGATGCCGATGAGTTTTATTACTCCAAATACTTAAACCTTAAAGCAGATATAGCTGATGCAATAAAAGCTGGATTAAATAATTTATGGGTTGATTCGACATTTTTGTTTCCAACTGATGAGGATGATTATTTAAGAGATAGCCATTATTTTGTCGTAAAACCTTTTCAAAATTTTGAAGCTGAAAATTTGGGAATCGAAAATAATAAAAATTTTGAGATATTTATCGGCTCACAAGAATGCACAAAGGTCATACACAACACCAAAGATTTTGAAGGCATCACAGACGGTAATCATTCGGTTAAAATGCGCAATCAAAGGCAGTTTTTTGCTTCTAATATCATATTATATCACTATCACATTCGTAATTATAAGGGATATGAACAAAAAATAAAACGATGGTTAAATTCGGCTCATTGTATGCCAGAAGGTCAAGGCGAACATATGAAAACGATGATAAGTTTATACAAACAAGGGAAATTAAGAGAAAATTATGAAACACAATTTGGCACAGCAATGAAAGAATTTCTCGTAAAAGAAGGTGTCATAGCCATAGATAAATCTGTATCAAATTTTTTAAAATGGAAAGGAATTATAAAATGATTAAAGTTAAAATAACAAATAAGCGACTTTGGGGTAATTTTATAAAAGTTGTTTCTGTTATTGCAAGTGTTTTGTCTTTAATTCTCGCTTTTATAGATATTGAACAGAGTTATCAAAAGATATTGTTATTGTGTTTGATTTTATTATTGTTTGCTATTTTTGTAGTTATGTTAATTTATGCAAACAAGAAAAAAAGGAAGAAATTTAAAATAAATGGCACTAATATCAACATATTTTACGGAGATATATTTAAACAAAGTGGGGTTAAAATTATTGCTTTCAATGAATTTTTTGATACCAAAGTTGATAATAAAATCATATCTACAAAATCGCTAAATGGTATATATATCACCCAACATTCTGCTGGTTCAGAAGTAATTGATGTTGCGATAGATTCCGAAATTCTCTTAAAGAAATCTATTGTGAAAGAAAATGTAATTAGGCAATATGGTGGAAAAACAACACAGTATAAGTTAGGTGCAATTTGTCCATTTGGCGACTATTATTTATTAGCATTTTCACATTTTGACGATGATAATAGGGCATATATTTCTTTTGAAGACTACATATCTTGTCTTATGAATATGTGGAATGAGATTGATAAATACTATAATGGAGAGTTGCTGTCAATAACATTGCTAGGAAGTGGAATTACTCGTGTTAATAGTAACAAAATTGCATCACAGGAATTACTAAAACATATTTTATTTACATTTAAATCTAGTATGGTAACATTTCATTCGTCTTTAAATATCGTTTTAGATGAGCGAATTAAAGATGAAATAAATCTTTATGATATATGGGAGGATTAAGATGGCTTATAGAACAAGGACATATATTGCAGGGGATTGGACTGGCGATAAAGATGCTATTGATAAGCTATATGAATGGAATAACAGTAAGCGTTGGAGTCTTTCATTTACTAATGCACACGATTTGACACAGGCGCGAGATGATAGCCTGAAGTGTAGCATAAAAAAATCTCTCAAAGAAAGAATGGACGCATCAAAAACATTTGTGCTAATAGTTGGAGATAAAACTAATAATTTAACGGCTGGTAGTTGTCAGTATTGCGATAGCTATAATAGCCATACTAATTCTTGTGCAAAAAGGTATTCTATTGACTGTAAGAGCTATATTGAATATGAATGCAATGAAGCCGTGAAAGCAGACATTAAAATTGTTGTTTTATATAATTCTACAATAGTTTCAAAAGATAAATGCCCAGAAGCAGTTAGAAATACAGGAGCACATATTCCAATGAAATATAAAAATTGTGTTGGTAAAGTTGATTGGAATTACAATGATATAAAAAAAGCAATGGAAAACTAATAAAGGTAGCGTGATGAAAAAGACAAATTCTACACTAAATAAACAAACATCCACCGCTAGAAATATAGAGCAGTATGCTAAGGATTACACCCACGCAGATAATGATTTTGAGTCCGTTATGGTGCATTTTCGTAGGCAAAAAGTCCTAGAAATTTTGCGTTATTATAAGCCCAAAAGCATTTTAGAGATAGGCTGTGGAATGCGCTCGATATTTGATTTTTATTTTGACTATGAGCGGTTTGTGGTGGTTGAGCCAAGTGAGCTTTTTTGCGCTTCTATCGCAAAATCAAAGCATTATAATCCCAAAATCACCATCATCAAGGATTTTTTGGAAAATCAGCTCACCGCACTTCAAAAAGAGAAATTTGACTTTATTATTTTGAGCAGCTTGCTCCACGAAGTGCCAAGTCCGCGTGAATTTTTGCAAGTGGTAGCAAAGCTTTGCGATAAAGATACTATCTTGCATATCAATGTCCCAAACAACAAAAGCTTTCATTTGCTTTGGGCTTACGAATCAGGCTTGCTAAAACATATCGGTGAGCTTACAAGCACGGCGGTAAAAATGCAACAAAATTCAGCATTTGACAAGGATAGTCTAGCACAAATCGTTTTAAATAGCGGATTTGAAATTCTTGCCGATGGCGATAATGCTACGGGGGGGGG